>Ga0182485_1009_pt1 | contig 32227 bp, 28 predicted proteins | sample TergutMp193P3_FD_120825 | JGI IMG/M metagenome (GOLD analysis project Ga0182485, IMG submission 120825)
AGCATATTTTTTATCGCTTTGGGAACTACCCGCAGCGTAAAGTTAAAAATATCCATTCCGTCCATATAAATTTGATGCTGCGAGCGTTTATTTCCTTCTTCTTTTTGAGTAATTTGCAAATTTTGCGGCGTTGACGGATTTCTGCATTCTCCAGCGGGTATAATTATCGCTTTTGCTCCCGAACCGTCGCTCATCAGTTCAAAAAAGGAATCGCAATAATCTCCCTTTTCTATGAGTGTAGCCGTACCTGCGTCTCCGTATAAAGGTAAATTCACTTTATCGTAAGGCGACGTGATTTTTGAAAACGTTTCTCCGACCAAAAGTAAAACCCTGTTTACTCCCTGCTGGGAAGCGTAAGCGAAAGCGGCGGACAGCCCATACACGAAACCCGAACAACCCAAATTCAAATCGAAACACGCGGTTCGTTGGGGCAAGCCGAGGCGATTCTGCAAAACAGGCGCGGTCGCGGGAATTTTATAGTCGGGCGTTTGACTTAAAAACAAAAGAACGTCTATCGTATTTACGTCTATATCGTTATCTTCAATAAGTTTTTTCGCCGCCTTAAAACACAAATCGGACGAGGTGGTATTTTCATCGCTTATTCTGCGTTCTCTTATGCCGATAGCGTTTATTGTTTTTTCAATTTCTTCTTGCGCAATTAAGTATCCGAGGTCTTTATTGTATGCGATTTTAGGCGGCACGCACGCCGATATTGCCCGAATCCCAACGTTTTTATAAGTAATGAACGCCATTTTTTGTTTCCGTTATAAATTATGAAAGCGTAACGCCGCCGTCGATAACCAAATTCGAACCGGTTACCCAAACGCTTGCGTCGGACAATAAATAAATAACCGCATACGCAATCTCTTCCGGCTTGCCGTATCGTTTTAAAGGATATGATTTTATATCCGCGTCTATTTGTTCTCGCGTTAACGCGTCGTCGTTTATAAGCGGCGTTTCGACCATTCCGGGTAAAACGCAATTTACTCTTATTTTTTTTGGCGCCAAATCCAATGCCATACTTTTTGCCATTGCCGTTACCGCGCTTTTAGAAGACGCATATATAGACGTGGCGACCGTTACGCTGACAGGACCTTTTACCGACGCGATAAATACTATCGACGAGTTGTTTTGCAATTTTTTAGTTTTTATCAATGTTTGAGACAGTAGCGTTGGAGCGAAAAAATTTATGTCGAACACTTCTTTTAATTTTTGCGAAGAAACAAACTGAAACGGCAGAAACCCCCCGTTAATACCTGCTGAATGCACTATTCCATTCAAAGCGGGCAACTGTTTCGCCAACTCTTCCATATTTTCCTGCGAGGTCAAATCGCACGCGATTTTTTTATGCCCGCCGCCTTGCAAGTCCTCGAACGTTTTGTTCAACCGCTCTTCGTTTCTACCTGTAATTATTAAAGAAGCGCCCATCTTTGAACACTCGATAGCCGCCGCCCGCCCGATTCCCGAAGAAGCGCCCGTAACAAGTATCGTTTTTTTTTCAAGCGAAAACGGATTATACATAATCATACCTCCACCAAAGGAGAAACGACTAAATTTTGAGTATTAAAATATACGCTGCCCCACGAAAGACCGACGCCGAATCCGCAGGCGATATGATTTAACCGTTTCGTTTCAAGTTCGTTTTTCAATTCGGTAACCATCGTAAGAGGAATGGAAGCGCTGCTCGTATTTCCGAAGTCCTTCAAAGAATAAGAAACTTTTTCAGGGGGCAATTTTAACTTTTTTCTTATCTGCTCGTTCATAAATTTATTCGCCTGATGAAACGTAAAATAATCGACCTTCTCCTTATCCAGATTAAAATTCTCGCATAACTGATTTACGCTTTCCGGCGCACGTTTTATACCGAAAGAAAAAACGTCCATTCCGTCCAAAACTACGGATAAATCATTGGACACAATACCTTCGCCGCGAGTTCTCGGTATAAATGAAGACGCGGACGTTGGATTTCTATTCGCTCCGTCTTTTTGAATAATCGCCTTATATCCGCCGCCGTCCGAATTGAGACCGTAAAATTGGGGACTTGCGTCCTGCGCGTATTCAAAAGCCGTTACCGTTCCCGCGTCGCCAAAAAGCGGGTAAGTACTTTTATCCAGAAACGTGAAATTGTTGGTAACGGTAACATCGCCGGCAAGCAATAAGCCCTTCCCTTTTTTATGGATGCTCAACAGCGAACTTATTACGCTCATACCGTAAACCCAGCCGCTGCAACCCAAAGAAATATCCAAGGCAAAACAATCTTTCGGCAAACCCAAACGGTCTTGAATTATTATCGACGTAGCGGGTAAAATATAATCCTGCGATTGCGTAACCAAAAGCAAAAACGAAATTTCTTCTTTATTCCATTGTAAATCGGCAATAAGTTTTTGAGCGGCGGCGACGCATAAATCGGAAAGACAAACGTCGCTATCTCTCTTTCTTTTTCGTTCTACTCCCGTCATAGCGACAAAATCCCGATAATTTTTATCGTCAAAAAGCAAATACCGCGAATTTTCTTCAATATTTTTGGGAACGCAAGCGGAGATTCCGCTCATCTTCACGTTTTCTATTTTAAGAAAAGCCATAATTATTTATATCCCTTGACGGCGTTAAACAAATTCTCTACCGTATCGGAATTTCTTATGTCGTTTCCCTTTACGGCAATCGAATACTCGTCTTCTATCATAGCGATAACCGAAAGAGCAATCAAACTAGACCACTCGTCCAATTCCTTAAATTTCGTATCCGCTTTAATGCTTGCTGCGTCCTTTTCATTAAACAAATCGGCAAATTTTGCCAAAAAATCCTGCAAGTCCATAAATATCTCCTCCGTTTTATAAAATTTTCTTTCGACAAGTAAAATAATTTATGCCCAAACTTAAATGGCTGGTAAAATTCCTTAATTAAACCTTTATTTTATACCATAATTGCCGTTGCCTTCGCAAAGTCCAAGATATTCGCGAAGTTTTACGGGAGTCATTACTTTTCGCTGATTGGCGGCGGCAATATTTATAATTCTTTCCAAAAGCATAACGTTTGTGGCTAACGTCGTTCTTTCCTTATCATACCAAATATTATCTTCAAGACCTACGCGAACGCCGTAACCCATAGAAATAGACATCGAATTAACTCTCAACTGCATATCTCCGATTCCTCCGAAAGAAAAAACGGATTCTTGCGGCAATTCGCTCACCATTAAGCCGGCTGAAAGCAAATTTGCCTGAGCGCAGGCGATATTTCCCAATATCAGATTAAAATAATAAGGTTCGCTCATCAATTTCTTTTTTATTAAATATTTGGAATAGTTTATCATACCCGAATCAAACGCTTCAAGTTCCGGTTTAATGCCTTTTTCTTTCATAATTCGCGCCAAATCCATAATTATTTGAGGTTCGTTAATACTTGCGTTAGTATTAAAATTAAGAGAACTTAACGTTAAACTCGCCATATCCGGTTTTAAATCGTTTTCCAAAAACAATACGTCCGAACGTTGTTCAAGACCGGCGTACATACGACCGCTCGTGGACACGCATATAACCAAATCGGGCGCGTAATTTCGAATGCCTGAAATAATTTTGGCGTATATGTTTTTATCGTAACACGATGAAACGTCCTGACTTCTCGCGTGAAGATGCACCATTGTTATACCGATAGAATAGGCGTTTTTCACGTCCGAAATAATTTCTTCGCAAGAAAGGGGAACGTGCGGCGTCTGGCTTTTAGTCGGTATCATTCCGGTAGGCGTAAAATTTACTATTAAATCCGTCATACTGTCGTTTCTCCTCTAACTTTTATAACGATGCCCGTATCGTTATGGCAGCCCGCAGGTTTTGCAGGATTGCCGACGTATTTTGTGCAGGCGTCCGTATCTTTCGTAACAACTGCGCCGCCGCCGATAAGAGTTTCATCCGCTATCAATATTCTGTCTAAAACAGCCGCGCCTACGCCTATAAAACAATGATTTCCGATACGGCAGCGACCGCCCAGAGTACAGCCGGAAGCAATAATATTTCCGTTTGAGATATTAAAATGATGACCTAAATAGACGTTTTGCCTGATAATGTTAAAATCGCCCATATTACCGTGAAGCCCGATATGCGTAAAAGCAAAAACAATGTTATTTTCCCCCATAACCGTATCGGACGGCGTATCCGATAATTTACTTATATAATTGGGCATATAATAACCGGCGGTCTTTATTTTTTCAAAAATCTCCATCCTTCTTCTCAATCTTGTCGTCAAATAAACGGAGGATATTATATTAAAATCGGACGGCGGATATAAGACAAGCGCTTTTTCAAAACTTACCTGCGGCAATCCGCAAAGCGTATCTCCCGTCAAATACTCTTCGTCCACTGTAAAAGCGACAAACTCAAATTCGCTCCCATGCAAAACGGCGTCGTTATAAATCATTTCCGCTATAATATTATTGCCGAAAATAACCGTTTTTTTCATTTGCATATTTTTCCTTTCGTTTTATTGCAATATAAATTTTTATACCTGTTAAACATAGTGTCGTCTTTTGTAAAACTGTCGTCCTTAAACACAAAAACACAAAACTCAAAAGGCATATAGTCGTTTCTCAAAACAACGTTTCTGGAATATTTGTACGCGTCTTCCAAAATTCGCGACGGATTGTAATGAAAAGTATGCTCTAATTTATAATCGACCTTGTCGGATAAAAAATCAAAAGCAAATCCGTCGTTTGTCAATTCGTACGTTTTAGACATAACGCGCTTAACAAAATCGTAGTTGTCAACGCTCGAAAATTTTAGATTAAACGCGCCGGATAAAATCGCATAATCAAAAGTACGACTAAATTCCTTATTCAAAAAATCTCCGTACTCGAATACTATGTTATCTTTTTTTCCGTATAGCGTTTTCGCCTCGTTTATAAATTCTTCCACCAAATCAATGCCGAAATACGAATAATTTTTATATTTTTTTAACGTCTCGTTCAAGTCGCCGAAGCCGCAGCCGATGTCCAAAACCGATTTTTCGGTAAAATCGTATTGAGACGTAAGAATATCGAAACGTATCTGCTGTTTGCCCTTATCCCATCCCAAAGACATCGGCGAATATCCGTGTTCCTTATATTTTGAACGATAATTCTCTTCCACTTTAATTATTTCTTCGCTTATCGACATTATTTTAACGCCTTTCTTTAACGATTGTTTTTAACCGTTAAGTTTTCGTATTTTACAAACGCTCTGTGCCAATCTTCGCAATCGCGACAAAGTTTTGGCAGTTTATCCCATTCGCCGTTTAATTGAACGGCTCTTTGTTCTTTTTTAACCGTTTGCCAAACATTTTCTATCGTATTTTCATTGAGATTGGCGAGCGGAATTTTCATATCGTAATCGCAAGCGCACCATCCTGTAAAACCGTCCGCCGACACGGCAAGAATGTTCATAATCCTGTAACACGGCAAACGATTATAACGTTTTGTCGAAATATCTAATATTTCTCCTACGCCAGCCCAAGAAGAAAGAGAACGAATTTTTACAGGTATTCCGTATTTACCCCAAAATTCGACTACCTGTTCTCTTTGATGAATGTTTTGCGGCATTTCAACAAATTGAACGACTATTTGCTGGTCGGATTTACCGTATTTATCAAGCGTTTCTTTGTAATAAACAGTATTTTTCACGGCTTTATCAAAATTTCCGCCCACTCGTATTTTGGAATAAACGTCCTGCGTAGCGGCGTCAAGCCCGACAAAAATATTGTTTAGACCTTCCTTTACCAAATCTTGTGCCAAATCTTTTTTCATAAGATTCATATTAGAATTGATAACCACATTTTTTATACCTTTTTGTTTCGCAAAAATAACTCTGTCAATAAAATCTTTATCCATCAGCGGTTCGCCGCGAAAACACAACCAAAGCCGCGTTGTATCTTTGGCTTTTTGCGCAATTTCTTCAATAAGTTTAATATACAAAGGCCAGCGCATAACGGATTGTTTGGCGGTCAATTTATTCCTAAAACACATAACGCATTTTAAATTACAAAAAGTCGTGGTTTCAAGAACTACGTCTTGCGGAAAAATATTTTTCTCTTCTTCGATAATACGCGCTTTAAGCGTTTCTTCCGTGTTTTCTAAAACGGAGTAAAATTCGTTTTTCATAATAATTCCTCTTATGCGATATTTATATCCAAAATAATATTTGCCCAAACAATTCATCGCAATATTCTTTTAAAGATATTTTTCATTTGTTTCTCCATCCGTAAACGTAATACGGCGAATCTTTGCCGACTGAAAAAATTAAATCCAAAATCGAAACGCCGTGTTCAAATTGCCCAAACAGTTGCGGATATTCAGGATAACCTGAATAATCCATATACTCAAGTTTTATATTTTTGTCCGCAAAATGCCGCTCGTCAATATAATCTTTTGCGGCAGGACCCGACAAATAATAATCGGCGTTTGCTTTTTGCAAAAGTTCCAAAAGCCGCTCTTCTTTTTTACTGTGTAAATTAAATTTTCGGGAATCTTTAAATTTGGTTTTTATACCTAAAATATCTTTACAGATTTTCATTGTTAAACTCTTATTCATTTCAGATAAATTCGTATGAATTTTATTCAGATAAAAATTTTCAAAAAAATCTTTGTATTCTTTGAAATACGGCGCTTTTTTATAAAATTGCTCAATGGTTTGCCAATGTTTTTTTTGCCAAACGTTATTTGGTATTTCCACTTCGCATACTAATCTGCTCTGCGATTCGCCTACGGGAACGGAAAGCCATAAAAGACCGTTTTTAGTTTTAATTTTATTTCTATTCCGCCAGTTGTGTTTAGTATATTGAACGTCGTCGTAAAAAATAAACTCGTCCGTTTGCGAAATTATATCAAAATATCCTTTCCAAGGAATGTAATTCGATTGCAAAACCGCTACTTTTTTCATTTCATAAACCTCTCAAAAACAAACTCGTTTTTTCTATAACTCTGTTCTGCGTTTCAATTTCCATCGCGTAAAAAATGGGCATACGGACAAGCGTGTCGCTTACGTTATTCGTAACGTCCATTTTGCCGATAACCCGCCCGTATTTTTGTCCTGCCGGGCTTGAATGCAAAGGAACATAGTGAAACACGCACGAAATTTCGTTTTGTTTCATAAAATTTATGAATTTCGTACGAATATCCAAACCGTTAAACCGCAAATAATAAATATGCGCGTTATGTTTTACGTTTACGGGAATAAAAGGTCTTTTTATTATTCCTTTCTTTTCAAACTCTTCAAAATTTTTATGATAATTGTTCCAAATTTCCATTCTTTTGTTATTTATTTGTTCCAAACTTAAAAGTTGCGGATACAAATACGCCGCAAGAATATCGCTCGGCAGATAAGAACCGCCGAGTTCAACCCAAGTATATTTATCGACCTCTCCCCTAAAAAATTTACTGCGATTTGTGCCTTTTTCTATAATAATTTCCGCGCGTTCAATAAAATTTTCATTATTTACAAGCAGTGCGCCGCCCTCTCCGCAGGATATATTTTTTGTCTCGTGAAACGATAAACAGCCGAAGTCGCCGATAGAGCCGCAGGGTTTATCTTTGTAAAAACTGCCTATTGCCTGCGCCGCGTCTTCTATAACTTTCAGATTATATTTTTTTGCAATTTGTAAAATTTTATCCATTTCGCAAGATACTCCCGCGTAATGTACCGCGACAATCGCTTTGGTTTTACCGGTTATCGCCTGTTCCAGCAAATTTTCATCCAAATTCAGAGTATCGTTTTTAATATCCGTAAAAACAATTTTCGCTCCCCGCAAAGCAAACGCGCTTGCGGTCGTAACAAAAGTAAAACTCGGACAAATAACCTCGTCGTTCGGTTCTAAATCCAGCATTAGTGCGCTCATTTCAAGCGCGGCGCTACATGAATTAGTTAAAAGCGCTTTTTTTGCGCCCGTTTGTTTTTGTAAAATTTCATTGCAGAGTTTAGTGTATTTGCCGTTTCCGCTTATCCTACCTGAAATCGCGTCTTTTATGCAGTCGATTTCAGCGCCGAGAAACGCCGCTTTGTTAAAAATTATCACTATTTTACCTCCGAATTAAGCGCGGGGCATTTATCGTCGAAAACTTTGGCGAAATCGCTTTTTTTTCTTTCTTCGCTAAACATTTCCTCGGTTTTTTTTATATTATTTTCAATCGTCTCTTTTGATATTTCACAAAACTCCTTAAAACTCATATCTTTTATCTCGCTCGGGTCAAACACTTTTAACCCATTTTCCAAAAAATTGCGGTTAAATTGAAACTCGGATGTTACGAACACTTTTTTTCCCAGCATAAGAGACGTCGTTATATTTCCCCCGCCTATCGCGGCGTTAATAATCAAAACGTCGTTTTTAGCAAGTTCTTCTATATAATCGTCCGGCGGAATCATTTTGTCCAAAAAGATAAATTTATCGCCGAAAATGTCGACGCCCTTATCGATTATTTTTGAGCGAAATTCAGGAGACCTATATGACAAAACCGTTCTTACTAAAATATTTTCATTTTTGTATTTAGATAAAATATCCAACATTTCCAAAGTCGATTCGTGTACCGAAACATTAACCTGAACGATTACGGCGTCGTTTTTAGTTTGTCTATTTCTTAACTGAACGAATTTCTTAAAATTATGCGTCGGGAATATAACAAAATTACAATCGATAAATTTATGCCCGCAGCCGTATTTTTGTTTTATAAGTTCTATCATAGACGATGAACTTGAACATATTCCGTAAATATTTTTTCTGACGAAAGTACTCGCTTCGTCCGTCGGCGCAAATCGAATATCTCCGCCCCAATTTGCCAAATAAGAGCGGCTCAACAAATCACGATTGTTGAAAAGCCAATTAACGATAGACGTATCTAATAACGAATGAAAGAGCAGTTTTTTATTTACAAAATCTTTCGGGTTAAGAAATTCGCAATCAAATTCGATTACGTTTTCTCCTTTCGGAAATTTTTGAGCGATAAGAGTTTGCGAACGAGTCCTTTTAACTAAAAACAAATTGTCTTTTCGAGGAAAATGTTTGTTAATAAAATCTATAGTCGGATTGGTAAATTTTTCATAATACATAAAATGAACGTTTTTGCATTCCGCCAATTTTTTATTTAATTTGTCAAAATCAAAATATCGTTTTTCTCCGCCGTAATATTCTCTAAACAACTCTACCTTTTCCGCATATTTTCTGTAAGATAAAACGTCGGGATTATTTTCAATTTCGGGCTTTAACACCCAAGGTTTTACAGGCGACGCGAAATGTAATATTTTAGTATCGAATTTCGCCGGTGGATATTCTTTTTCTTCAAACACCCGATGCCAAGTATAATTCCAGCGTGGCGGCAAAACAAAATAATCTTCTTTAACTATAATATTTAGAACGTCCTGGTCGACAGCATGATTCCTATATCTGTTAGGATAATATATAGCGAAACGAAACAAATCCGCGCAAGAAATTTTTTCTCTGAATTTTTCCGTATCAAATACCAAAACTCCGCTGTTAAAATAACGCGACCAATTATCAAGATTCGCAAATACGCCCTTTAAATAATGGCTGTAATTTTTCTTTTTTACAAAAGTTCCCAACGAACCGATAACCGCTCCCATACAAAACGGGCGAATATCCAAATCATACAATTCGGCTATATCCGCTTTTGCAATCATATCGCTATCCAAATAAATCACCTTCGGATATTTGTCCAACCAGTAAGGAATTAAAAGCCGCGAATAAGCGTCGATACTAAAATGGGCGACAGAAACAAGCGGTATTTCATCTAACGCGCAAGATACGTCGATAAAATCAATCGCGCAGTTTGGAAATTTTAGCGTTTGATTAAATAAACATTCTTTGGTTTTCAAAGAAAAATCCCTTTGAAAAACAATAAAATGATATTTTCTTTGCGGATTTGTATAGTCCAAAAGCGATTGCAGCATTACCGCCAAATAAGGAGAAAAATCGTCGTTGGCGCATAAAACGACGGGAATCGCGTTTTCTATAAATCGTAAATTTTGCGGCTTATTTATTTCTCCGTTCCAATTATTCGCCAAACTCCTCGCCGTTTCTTCGTCTTGAAGATAAATATCGCAGGATTTAATAAAATTTCTTAAAATATCCGTTTCTTCTTTTTCGCATCTTTGTCCGCCTTGCAAATAAAACGAAATATTGCGCAAAACAATTTGCTTATCGAAAATTACGCATTTTTTCACGTTCGCAAGTTTTTTTAATCGTTCCGCTTTTTCTTCAATATCGTCGCTTATAAATGCAAAAACCACGTTCATTTCAAAATTTTTCGCCAAAACGTCTTCTATGGGCAATACTTCAAAATCGTAAAATTTCACGCCTTCGCGCCAATACTCCTTATCGACCGCGACGAAATCTATTTTTATATTATGCCAGTCCAAAATAAGTTTTACGTATTTTCCATACTCCGCCGCGCCGTACAAAACTAACGGCAATTTCGATTTTTTAAGTTCTTTTACGCAATTTTTCATATTATCCATTCTTCCTTTTTCATTTCGCTTGTTTTCCATTGCACAAATTCGTTTTCAAATACGCAATATCTGCAAAAAGGTACGGAATGTTCAAGCGTAGTTTTTATTCCGCGTTCTCTAAACAAATCGACAGTTTCCGCATATTTTCTGTAAGATAAAACGTCGGGATTATTTTCAATTTCGGGCTTTAACACCCAAGGTTTTACAGGCGACGCAAAATGCAATATTTTAGTGTCGGATTTCGCCGTTCTATAATTTTTTTCTTCGCCCTGCGGATACCAAGTATAATTCCAGCGGGGCGGCAAAACAAAATAATCGTCTTTAATAATAAGATTTAAAACGTCTTGGTCGTTAAACCTCTTTTTATAGCGATTCGTATAATATATCGCGAAACGAAACAAATCCGCGCAAGAAATTTTTTTTCTGAATCTTTCCGTATCAAATACCAAAACTCCGCTGTTAAAATAGCGCGACCAATTCTCAAGATTCGCAAATACTCCAAGCGTTAAATGGGCGTCGTAATTTTTATTTTTTACAAAAGTTCCCAACGAACCGATAACCGCTCCCATACAAAACGGGCTAATATCCAAATCGTACAAATCGGCAATATCCGTTTTTGCAATCATATCGCTATCCAAATAAATTACTTTTGGATATTTGTCCAACCAGTAAGGAATCAAAAGCCGCGAATACGTATCGACGCTAATATGTCCGACAGAAACAAGAGGTATTTCGTCTAACGCGCAAGAAACATTTATAAAATCAATCGCGCAGTTTGGAAATTTAGACGTTTGATTAAATAAACATTCTTTGGTTTTCAAAGAAAAATCTCTATTAAAAATAATAAAATGATATTTTTTTTGCGGATTTGTTTTGTCCAAAAGCGATTGCAACATTACCGCCAAATAAGGAGCGAAATCATCGTTGGAGCACAAAACGACGGGAATTGCGTTTTCGATAAATCGTAAATTTTTCGGCTTATTTATTTCTCCGTTCCAATTATTCGCCAAACTCCTCGCCGTTTCTTCGTCTTGAAGATAAATATCGCAGGATTTAATAAAATTTCTTAAAATTTCCGTTTCCTCTTTTTCGCTTCTTTGTGCGCCTTGCAAATAAAACGAAATATTGCGCAAAACAATTTGCTTATCGAAAATTACGCATTTTTTCACGTTCGCAAGTTTTTTTAATAATTCCGCTTTTTTTTCAATATCGTCGCTGATAAATGCAAAAACCACGTTCATTTCAAAATTTTTCGCCAAAACGTCTTCAATAGGCAATACTTCAAAATCGTAAAATTTTACACCTTCGCGCCAATACTCCTTATCGACCGCAACGAAATCAATTTTTATATTATGCCAGTCCAAAATAAGTTTTACGTATTTTGAAAATTCCGCCGCGCCGTACAAAACTAACGGCAATTTCGATTTTTTAATTTCTTTTACGCAATTTTTCATATTATCCACTCTTCCTTTTTCATTTCGCTTGTTTTCCATTGCACAAATTCGTTTTCAAATACGCAGTATCTGCAAAACGGTACGGGACGAGAAATAAAGTTTAGTATTTCCCGCAAATTATTTACTTTATCCAAAACTAAAAAATCGTTTTGAGATATTGAAAATTCTACTCCGAAACGCTTTTGTAAATGTATGGTAGAAGGCAAAGGCGGACACGGATAAATTTTGCCGTCTTTTAGAAACGTGCTTCGGCATTTGCAATTATTATACGATTCGCAAATGTCCCGTTTTCCGCTCATATCAAATTTTTGAACGCGAAATCTATCTCGTCTGTCGTTTCGTCTTTGAGTCGTAAACCACGACGTTTTAACGCCGTATTTTTCGGCGATTTCAAAAATTTTGTCCGTATCTAATTTTATCGGATACTGGCTTATTGAAACGGAAACGTTATTGTTTTTACAGGCAATCCAAAAGTCCTCTTTCATTTTTGTCAGCAAAATTCCGTTTGTCAGAACTTCTATTTCACCGTCGGGTATGTTTGCGCGCGTTATTTGTATTATGCGAACTATATCGGGATTTAATAGCGGCTCTCCGCCAAGTAGTTTAATATTAGAAATTCGTCCGTCGGTTAATTTTGAGAGTTTGGCTAAATCGCGTTCAAACCGCTCTATGTTCAAAAATTCAGGTTCGGCGACCGTGCTGCAATGACAGCAATACGCGCAGTTGAGATTGCAGTGTTCCGCAAGATGAATATCCAAATTTTCAAGCGCCGCTTTTATTCCGCGTTCCCTAAACAATTCTACCTTTTCCGCATATTCTCTGTAAGAAAGAACGTCGGGATTATTTTCAATTTTACAATTTAACTCCCAAGGTTTCGGGGATATTATAAAGTGCCGTATTTTATTGTCGATAAGCGCGGGAACGAAATTTAATTCTCCGTTTTTGTCATACTGACGCCACATATCGTTATATTCGGGCGGCAAAACAAAATAATCGTCCTTAATAATAAGATTAAAAACGTCTTGGTCGTTAAAATGCTTTTTATAGCGATTCGTATAATATATCGCAAACCGAAACAAATCCGCGCAAGAAATTTTTTCTCGAAATTTTTCGGTATCGAAAACCAAAACTCCCGCGTTAAAATAACGCGACCAGTTTTCAAGATTCGCAAATACGCCGCCCGCCGCCAAAATGGGATTGTATAATTTATTCTGCGCGGCATTTCCTAACGGGTCGATAGCCGCTCCAATACAAAACTGTTGAATATCCAAATCGTAAATTTCCGCTATATCCGCTTTTGCAATCATATCGCTGTCCAAATAAATAACTTTGGGATATTTGTCCAATAAGTAAGGAATCAAAAACCGCGAATACGTATCGACGCTAAGATTCATATACGAAGTATAAACGGGGATTTCATCAAACGCGCAAGATACGTCAATAAAATCTATGGCGCAGTTTGGAAATTGAGACGTTTGGTTAAATAAACATTCTTTGGTTTTCAAAGAAAAATCCCTTTGAAAAATAATAAAATGATATTTTCTTTGAGTGTTTGTTTTGTCCAAAAGCGATTGCAGCATTACCGCCAAATAAGGAACAAAATCGTCGTTGGCGCACAAAACTACAGGGATAGCGTTTTCTATAAATCGTAAATTTTTCGGCTTATTTATCTCTCCGTTCCAATTATTCGCCAAAGTTCGCGCCGTTTCTTCGTCTTCAAGATAAATATCGTCGGATTTAATAAAATTTCTAAAAAATTCCGTTTCCTCTTTTTCGCTTCTTTGTGCGCCTTGCAAATAAAACGAAATATTGCGCAGAACAATTTGCTTATCGAAAATTACGCATTTTTTCACGTTCGCGCGTTTTTTTAACTTCTCTATTTTTTCTTCGTTATTCCCAATAAACGCCAAAATTACGTTCATTTCGACGTTTTTCGCCAAAACGTCTTCGATAGACAATACGTCAAAATCGTAGAATTTTATATTTGGACGACAATATTCTTTGTCGACCGCAACGAAATCAATTTTTATATTATGCCAATCCAAAATAAGTTTTACGTATTTTCCATACTCCGCCGCGCCGTACAAAACCAAAGGCAATTTCGATTTTTTAAGTTCTTTTATCAAATCCATTCTTCAATTTTCCTTTCCGAAAGTCCCCATTTAGCCGGCTCTGCTGCTTTGCAATATCGACAATAAGTAGAAGGTCTCGTAAATTTTTCTATAATTTCATTAAAAGAGCCGATTTTGAAAATATCTATAAAATCTTTTTTGCTCGGTTCGCCGTATTTTACTTTTCCGTCGATAAAATATTTATTGAAATGTTTTGTCTTAAACGGCATAGAACAACGCGCAAATTTTCCGTTTTCCAAAATTATACCTCGCGTACAATTTATATACGCGGTTTCAAGATTTTGTTCGCCCGTAAAATCGAACGATTTTTTTGTCCAAATATCTTCTCTTTCACATTTAGTAAGGTCTACGTCAAATTTATGCGCTTGCTTTTCTATCTTTTCTATGTTTATTTCCGCAGGATATATCGACACGCATATTCTTATGCGGTTTTTATTGCAACTTTCCCAAAATTCGTCGGGCTGGTCTGCTAAAAGTATTCCGTTTGTCGATAATCTGATTTTTGTCGACGTATCAAAAATTTCGCCCGCAATATCAAAAATTTCGATAATTTTCGGATGCAAAAGCGGCTCTCCGCCCGTTAAATTGAGCGTTAAATCAAACGGCGCGCATTTTGAATTTGCCAATTCCAAAAGACGTTTAAAATCCCTTTTCAAAATATCCAAATCTGCAAAACTTTTTTCCGCGACGGGACTGTAACTAACGCAATGTTTGCAGTTTTGATTGCAATGGTCGCACAAAAATACGGAAATCATTAAATACGTATTTACGGGTTTGAGCCACTTTTTTCTATGTTTTATCGGAATATGATTAAGAACGGCGGAAAAACTTTTTATCTTTTTTTCTTCATCGTTAAAAAATAATTCCGAAAACGCGATATTGCCTGCAACCGCTTCTTTGGATATTTCGCAAAATTCCTTAAAATCCATATCTTTAATTTTGTCCGCGTCAAAAAAATTAAATCCCGACTTTAATTTCGATTTTAGAAAAAATTGCGTAACGGTAGTAGTGTCGAATCTGACGAATACTTTTACTCCCAAAGATAAAGACAAAAGTAAATTGTCGAACGCGTGCCATCTGTTTCTATAAAGAATTAAAACGTCGTTTTGAGCAAGATATTCGGCGTATTCGTCGGGAGGAATAATTTTGTCCAAAAATACAAATTTATCGCCGAAAATGTCGGCGCCTTTATCTATTATTTTCGACCGTAATTCTACTTGTCTGTACGATAAAACCGTTTTTATCAGAATATTTTCATTTTTGTATTTAGATAAAATATCCAACATTTCCAAAGTACTTTCGTCCGCAGAATTATTGATTTGGATAACTACGCGCTCGTTTTCGTTTCGCATTTTGCGCGGCTTATGTCTCAAATTTTGCGAAACGGGAGAAATAGACAAATTAGTATTGAAAAATACGTGCCGAAATCCGTATTTTTTCATAATCAAAGCGTTATCGCATATACTGCCGATTCCGTAAATATTTTTTCTGACGAAAGCATTCGCTTCGTCGTCGGGCGCGTCGTATAAATCCGCGCCCCAAACCAACCAATAGGAATGCTCTAACAGTCGCTTGTTTTTGTAGAGATAATTAACCGTTGACGAATAATTTAGAGAATGAAATATAAGTTTTTTGTTTTTTAAGTATTTCGGATTCAGAAAACCGTAATCAAACTCTATAACGTTTTCTTCTTTTGGGAATTTTTGCGACGTAAAACTATCCGCATTAGTCCTGTCGACCAAAAACAAATTGTCTTTTACGGGAAAATGTTCGTTGATAAAATTTATAGTCGAATTGGTAAATTTATCGTTATACATAAAATGAACGTTTTTGCATTCTTTCAATTTTTTATTCAATTTGTCAAAGTCAAAATATCGTTTTTCGCCGTCGTAATATTCTCTAAACAATTTTACCGTTTCGGCGTATTTTCTGTAAGATATAACGTCGCGGTTATTTTCAATTTCAGAATTTAATTTCCAAGGCTTTATTGAAGTTGTAAAGTGCAGGATTTTACCTTTTGACGCCGCAGAGCGAATTTTTGATTGCCCGTTTTTATCGTAATAATGCCACATATCGTTGTATTCTGACGGCAAAACGAAATAATCTTCTTTAACTATAATATTGAGAACGTCTTGGTCGTTGCAGCGTCTTTTATATCTGTTGGAGTAATATATCGCGAAACGAAACAAATCCCGATAAGAAATTTTTTCTCTGAATTTTTCTGTGTCAAATACCAAAACTCCGCTGTTAAAATAGCGCGACCAGTTATCAAGATTCGCGAACGCGCCGCCGATTTCCAAATGAAAATTGCAAAATTTGTTTTTTTTGCACACTCCCAACGGGTCAATAACCGCGCCGATACAAAACGGGAAAATATCCAAATCGTACAAATCGGCAATATCCGCTTTTGCAATCATATCGCTGTCCAAATAAATTACTTTTTTGTATTTGTCCAACCAGTAAGGAATTAAAAGCCGCGAATACATATCTACGCTAAAACGGGGAAGCATTGTAGGAATAGGAATTTCACCAGCCGCGCAAGATACGTCAAAAAAATCTATGGCGCAGTTTGGAAATTTAGACGTCTGATTAGATAAACATTCTTTGGTTTTCAAAGAAAAGTCCCTTTGAAAAATAATAAAATGATATTTTCTTTGCGGATTTGTTTTGTCCAAAAGCGATTGCAGCATTACCGCCAAATAAGGAGCGAAATCATCGTTGGCGCACAAAACGACGGGAATCGCGTTTTCTATAAATCGTAAATTTTTAGGGTTATTTATTTTTCCAGACCAATTATTAGCCAATTTTCGCGACGTTTCTTCGTCTTGAAAGTAAATATCGCAGGTTCTAATAAAATTTCGGACAATATCTATTTCTTCTTTTTCGCTTCTTTTTGCGCCTCCCCGCAAATAAAACGAAATATTGCGCAGAACAATTTGCTTATCGAAAATTACGCATTTTTTCACGTTCGCGCGTTTTTTTAACTTCTCTATTTTTTCTTTAATATCGTCGCTTATAAACGCGACGACAATATTTACTTCCAAATTTTTCGCCAAAACGTCTTCCAAAGGCAATATTTCAAAATCGTAAAATTTCATACCTTCGCGCCAATATTCCTTGTCGACCGTTACAAAATCTATTTTTATATTATGCCAATCCAAAATAAATTTTACGTGATTTGAAAACTCCGCCGCGCCGTACAAAATCAAAGGCAATTTCGATTTTTTAAGTTCTTTTATTAAATCCATTCTTCAATTTTCCTTTCCGAAAGTTCCCATTTGCCGAATTTTACGCTATCCGGTTTACAATATCGGCAATACGGAATCGGGCGAGTAAATCTTTCAAAAATTTCATCTAAAGAATTAACCTTAAAAATATCGACAAAATCTTCTTTGCTCGGTTCGTCGAATTTTACTTCGCTATGATTAAAATATTTATTGAAATGTTTAGTAAAAAACGGAAGTCCGCAGGTCGCCAATTTTCCGTCTTCCAAATACAAACAAATGTTTCCCGACGCGCAGTTGCTATACGCGGTTTCAATATTCTGGCTTCCCGTAATATCCGTAGTCGTCTGAAACCAGTCCTTTTCTCTGAATTTTAGCCGAGACGTAAACGTTACGCCGAATTTATGCGCCCGCGCTCTAATCCTGTCTCTGTTTATTCGTATTGGATATGCGCTTAAAAGTATCGTTATACGATTTTTATTGCAACTTTCCCAAAATTCGTCGGGCTGGCTTGACAAAAGTATTCCGTTTGTTACTAATTGTATAGTCGTATCGAAGTATTTTGCGGCAATATCAAATATTTCAATAATTTTCGGATGCAAAAGCGGTTCTCCGCCCATTAAATCAATTACTTCGCATTTTCTGTTCGATAGTTGCGAAAGTCGGCTAAAATCTCTCTGTAAAATATCCAAATCGACGAATCTTTTTTCGGCGATAGGACTAAAATGTCCGCAGGATTTACAATTTAAATTGCAATGGTCGCATATATGTACTTCAAAGCGCAATGTTTCTCTTTTCGGCTTTATTCTCATATATTAAAATCCTTTTTTGATAATCGACAAAACCTCGTTTTAATCAAAATTTTCATTTTTTTATAACCTCGCAAATTCTTTCTACGTCTTTTGCCGATAAATCCGCGTACATCGGCAGGCAAATAACTTCTCTTGAAATTTTTATCGCGTTTTGCAAATTTTTCGCATTGCTGCTGGGCAATCCTTTATACGGCAAAAACTCGCTTATAAGCGGATAAAAATATCTGCGCGCGTAAAATTCGTTTTGTTTTAATTTTTCGTAAAGCGCGTCTCTGCTCATTCCGTATTCTTTTTCGTCTACGAATATCGGAAAATAAATGTAGTTATGCCTTACGTTTTCAATATCGTCAAAAAATCGCACTCCCTTAACGTTGCCAAGTATATTTCTATAAATTTTTGCGTTTTTTTTACGTTTGTCAATTTCGTCGTCGATATATTTTAGTAAAAGCAAGCCGTACGCCGCGCGAATTTCGTCCATTTTTCCGTTAATTCCGGGCATAATTATTTTTGTTTCGCCGACAAATCCGAAATTTTTAAGGTATTCAATTCTTGCTTTCGCCGCGCTGTTTCTGCAAATTAACGCCCCGCCTTCCAACGTATTAAACGTTTTTGTCGCGTGAAAACTCAAAGTCGCCATATCGCCGTATTCCAAAATACTTTTGCCATTTATTTCTACTCCGAAACAATGCGCCGCGTCGTAAATAACTTTTAAGCCGTATTTTTCGGCAATTTCCTGAATTTCATTTATTTTACAAGGATTTCCATAACAATGAACGGACATTATCGCAGTTGTTTTTGGAGTTATCGCTTCTTCTATTTTTTCGGGCAAAATATTTCCATAATCATCGACGTCGACAAACACGGGCGTCGCGCCGACCCACTGAATTGCGTGCGTCGTCGCGGGAAACGAATACGGAGTCGTAATAACTTCGCCCGTTATTCGCATCGATTGTAAAGCCGTAGTAAGCGGCAAAGTTCCGTTTGTAAAAACGCTTACATACTTAATTTTTAAATATTTGCATAATTCTTGTTCAAATTCCTGATGATAAAAACCGTTGTTCGTCAAAATTTTGCGCTGCCAAATATCTTCTAAATAGGGAATAAATTCCGCAAGCGGCGGCAAAGACGGCTTTGTTACGGTTATTTTACTGTTTAAATCCATTCTTCAATTTTCCTTTCCGAAAGTTCCCATTTGCCAAACTTTATGCCGCCGGGGTTGCAATATCGACAATATGGAATTGGACGAGTAAATTTTTCCAAAATCTCGTCGAGAGAATTAACCTTAAAAATATCAACGTAATCTTCATTGCTCGGTTCGTCGAATTTTACTTCGCCGCCGCTAAAATATTTATTGAAATGTTTGGTAAAAAACGGAAGTCCGCACGTCGCCAATTTTCCGTCTTCCAGAAACAAACAAACGTTTCCCGCCTCGCAACGACGATACGACGTCTCAATATTTTGGCTTCCCGTAAAATCGTGCGCTACCCGAAACCAGTCGTTTTCTCCGGACTTTCTTATAAGTTCAAACTTTACGCCGAATTTATTCGCCTGCGATTTAATTTTTTCTTCGTTTATTTTTATCGGATACGCGCTTATTACTATCGTTATACGGTTTTTATTGCAACTTTCCCAAAATTCGTCGGGTTGGTCTGCCAAAAGTATTCCGTTTGTTACCAATCGGATTGTCGTATCGAAATTTTTTCGAGCAATATTAAATATTTCGGTGATTTTCGGATGCAAAAGCGGTTCTCCGCCCATTAAATTTATGTTTTCGCATTTTCTGTTCGACAGTTGCGAAAGTCGGCTGAAGTCCCTTTGTAAAATATCCAAGTCAATAAACTTTTCTTCGGCAATATTACTGAAATGTCCGCAGTTTTTACAATTTAGATTGCAATGTTCGCAAATGTGTACTTCAAAGCGCAACATCGCTCTTTTCGCTTTTATTTTCTTTGTGCCGTCGCTATTTATAGGATAATCGTCAAGAACGGTGGAAAAAATTTTCACTTTATTTTCTTCATCGTCCAATGATTTTGCAAAAGCGATTCCGCCTGCTATCGCTTCTTTGGATATTTCGCAAAATTCTCTAAAATCCATATCTTTGATTTTGTTTGAATTAAAAAAATTAAAATTCGGCTTTAACGTCGTTTTTTGAAGAAACTGTTTAACGGTGGTAACGTCGTATTTGACGAATATTTTTACTCCAAGCGACAAACTTGTAAGTAAATTGGCAAGCCCCTGCTGTCTGTTTTGACAAAGTATAAAAACGTCGTTTTCGGCGAGATATTCGGCGTATTCGTCGGGAGGAATAATTTTGTCCAAAAATACAAATTTATCGCCGAAAATTTCTTTCCCTTTATTGATTATACTCTCGGATAAATCAACTTTTCCGTATGATAAGATTGTTTTTATAAGAATATTTTCATCTTTGTATTTAGATAAAATATTCAACATTTCCAAAGTAGATTCGTCCGCCGAATTATTGATTTGTATAACGATTCGTCCGTTTTTATTTTGCATTTTGCGCGGCGCGCGTTCCAAATTAAGCGAAACGGGAGCGACAGCCAAATTTGTATAGAAAAATACGTGCGCTAAACCGTATTTTTGTTTAATCAAATTATTGTCGCATACGCTTCCGATTCCGTAAATATTTTTTCTGACGAAAGTATTCGCTTCGTCCGCAGGCGCGTCGTATAAATCCATTCCCCAAACCATCCAATAGGAAAATTCTAACAAATTCTTGTTTTTATAAAGAAAATTAACCGCATACTGGTCTAAAAATGAATGAAAAATTAGTTTTTTGTATTCAAAATCTTTCGTATTAAACAAACTATAAACTATAAATTCGACGACATTTTCGTCTTCGGGAAATTTTTGCCCCGTATAACTTTCCTGATGAAACCTTAAAACCAAAAACAAATTGTCGTTTTTAGGGAAATATTTATTTATAAAATTTATAGTCGGAGCGGCAAATTTATCGTTAATCATAAAATGAACGTTTTTACTCTCCGACAATTTTAACGATAAATTTACTTTATCAAAATAATTTAATTGTTCCTGACGTAAATCTTGAAATTTTTGGAGTAAATTGTTAAATCTTAAAGATAGAAATTCTTCGTTTGTATTTTTTATTTTTTCCAAATTCAAATTTATTCGCCCCGATATGTAATTTTGCGATTCCAATATTTCCGCGACGCAATTTTGAGCGACAAAATTTTCCAATATTTCAAGTTCTTGAAGCGTTGCGCTTTTATTCGTTTCTTTACTTATTCTCAAATTGTCTCCTTTTCGTATTGAAATTAGAATTTGCTATTATTTATGTAAAAATACGCTTTTCCCCATTGAAATATAATATATTGTAATACAGGATAGGAGGAATTTATGAAAAAAAGTTTAGTTTTTTTAGTAGTTTTTGTTGTGTCGTGCATAGATAACAGTCCAATAATAGAACGGGATTCTTCGACGGAAGAAACGTATGTTGCAGAAATAGTTTTTATGGAAGATTTTAACGATTACGGCGAAAAACAGCAGCCGAATAATTTTAATTTTGGAAGCTACGGAGAAAACAAAAATACTTGGATAAACGGCGCAATTTCCGAAATCGAAGAACAAACCAAAGTGATGAAACTCGCTATGGTTCCGGAAAACGCCGCGGGACCTTATATGGGACCGAATTTTGAATCAAAAGAACTCTATCTTTTCGGCAGATATTCGGCAAGAATAAAAATTCCAAGCGTCCAAAACCAGCCGAACGTCGGCGGAGTCGTCGGATTTTTCACATATTACAGTGATTTATACAACGACGAACAGGAAAAAGATATGAACAAAAACAAGATTAGCGACAACAGCGAAATTGATTTTGAGTGGCTTATTGCCAATCCGCAATTAGTTTATTTGACCGCGTGGACAGATAGCGAAGAAGAAACGAACGATTGCAGAAAAATAGCCCGAATAATAAATCTTGCGACAGGACAAATTTTAACTACAAATTATTCTACACAACTCGGCTCAAGCGGAACGCAACTGACGGGTAGCGAAAATGAACCGTCGACAATTTCCGCAATTCCAAACTTTGACGCTTCCCAAAAATTTTATACTTACGGCTTCGATTGGAAAACCGACAATATTCGCTGGTGGATTATAAATCCAAATAACGAATCGGACACCATAGTTTTGTGGAATTACAAAGGAAAAGCCGAAAGAATTACGCAAAAGCCCGCATATTTGATGTTTAATTTTTGGCACACGAACGATTGGGCGGCGGAAGGCAAACCGCAATCCAAACAAAAACCGAACGAAACTTTTTGGGCGGAATTTGACTTTATAAAATACGAATCTTTACGCGAAGCGAAAAATCAATAACGCAATAAACGCCGAATTATTGTTTTTTGCCGATTTTTCTTGCAAAAAGCGTTGAAAATATATTATTTTTACGCCACTTAACGACATTTTATTTTCATTGTTTATTCAAATTAAAAACGAAAGGAAGACAAATTATGGCGTCTCTTAAAGGTACAAAAACCGAACAAAATCTGCTCAAAGCGTTTGCGGGAGAATCGCAAGCGAAAAATCGTTACACGTTTTTTGCGAGCAAAGCGAAAAAAGAAGGATTGGAACAAATAGCCGAAATTTTTAGAGAATCGGCGGCAAACGAAGAAGAACACGCGAAGAAATTTTTCAAATTTCTTGAAGGCGGCGAAGTAGAAATTACCGCGTCTTTCCCTGCGGGAGTTATAGGTTCCACGCTTGAAAACTTAAAAGCGGCGGCGGACGGCGAAAACGAAGAATGGACGAAAGCGTATCCCGAATTTGCCAAAATCGCGCAAGACGAAGGATTTGCCGAAATCTCCGCGACGTTTAAAATGATAGCCGTCGCCGAAAAAGCGCACGAAGCGCGTTATCGCAAATTGCACAAAAATTTAAGCGAAGGCAAAGTTTTCAAAAAAGACGGCAAAGTAACTTGGAAATGCAGAAATTGCGGATATTTGCACGAAGCGCCCGACGCTCCGCAACTTTGCCCCGCTTGTCAGCATCCGCAAGCGTATTTTGAATTATTTTTAGAAACATACTAAACGACTAAACGACGTATTTAGTCGGGTCGGGGATTTTCGCTTCTGAAAATCCCTTTTTTCTATGAATGCAACTGTCGCACTCGCCGCACGAAAGCCCGCTTGGCGACGGCGAATAACAACTGTGCGTGAGTTCATATTTTATCCCTAATTTATGTCCCGTCGCAATAATTTCGCCTTTGCTCATATTTATAAGCGGCGTATGAATAATTATTTTATTCCCTTCGCGGGCGGTTTTTGTCGCCAAATTCGCCATTTTTTGATACTGTTCAATATAATCTTGTCGACAATCGGGATAGCCCGAATAATCGACGGCGGTTACTCCGATAAAAATATCGAAAGAGTTTATACTTTCGGCAAAAGCGAGCGCATAAGACAAAAAAAGCGTGTTTCTCGCAGGAACGTAAGTATTTGGAATACCACTTCCTTTGCGGTTTTTCGGCACTTCGATATTTTCGGTCAAAGAAGAATTTTTAAAAATATCCGTATCGAGAACAATAATTTTATGCTCTTTAATTTTTAAAAATTTTGCAATTTTTTTTGCGCATTCGATTTCAACGCTATGCCGCTGCCCGTATGAAAAACTTAAAGCGTAAATTTCAAATTTTTCGTTTTTGGCAATGGCGGCGCAAGTCGAAGAATCCAAACCGCCCGAAAGCAAAACTACCGCCTTTTTCATACGCCGCGTTTATTTCCCCATAAAATTTTGTGAATCTGCAAGCCAAAACGAACATTTAATTTATCTGAAATTATTTTTTCCGCAAGAATTTTCGGCTCAATTTTTTCTGCGATTGGAGAAAATATAATTTTGCACGGAATATCGTGATTTTCAACAAAATTTTTTGCCCATTCGTATCCTTTTTCGCCGTCTATTACAAATTTTAATTCGTCGTTTTTTCCGAGAAAATTTAAGTTTTCATAATAAAAATGCTCTTTTTGCCCAACCCACGGAAGTTTAACGTCGACTATTTTAACGACGTTTTTCGGCATTGCGGAAATATCTCTGCTTCCGTTTGTTTCAAGCAAAACGCTAAATCCGTTTTTAACAAGTTTTCTTGCCAAAAGCGGCGTATCAATCTGTTCTAACGGCTCTCCCCCGGTTATTTCAACTAAATTTACGCCGTAACTTTTCGCGATATCGACCAATTCGCCGACGGAATATTCCTTATAATTTTCATCCGCCGCATATTTTGTGTCGCAATAATAACATCCGAAACCGCACCCAAAAAGACGAAAGAACACGCACAATTCGCCCGTGCGTGTTCCTTCTCCTTGAATCGATAAAAAAATTTCGCTTATTTTCATCAAATTGCTTTTTTAAGCGCGTCCGCCTTGTCGGTTTTTTCCCAAGTAAATTGCGAAAATTCGCGACCGAAATGTCCGTTTCTTGCCGTTTCGCGATAAATCGGGCGTTTCAAATCGAGCGTTTTTATAATTCCCGCGGGCGTCAAATCAAACACTTTTTTAATCGCTTCTTCAATTTTGCGGTCTGTCGTGTTTATCGCCGTTCCGTAAGTATTCACGTTTATAGAAACAGGTTGCGCGACTCCGATAGCGTAAGCCAACTGCACCAATACTTTTTTCGCCAAACCAGCCGCGACTATGTTTTTTGCGACCCAGCGACCCGCGTAAGCCGCAGACCTGTCGACTTTGGACGGGTCTTTTCCGCTGAACGCGCCGCCGCCGTGAGCGCCGTGTCCGCCGTAACTATCGACGATAATTTTTCTTCCCGTAAGTCCCGTGTCGCCGTGAGGCCCGCCGACGACAAATTTTCCCGTCGGATTTATGTGATATTTTGTGTTCGCGTCCAAATATTTTGCGGGAATTACAACTTTAATCGCCTTTTCAATCATTTCTTTTTCTATTGTTTCGTGGCTTACTTCTTCGGTATGTTGCGTAGAAATTACGACCGCTTCCACTCTTTTAATCGTAATATAATCGTCTTCGTATTCGACGGTTACCTGCGATTTCGAGTCGGGGCGAAGCCATTTGAGCGTTCCTTTTTCGCGAAGTTCGGTTACTTTTTCCATAAGTCGATGCGACAAATGCAAAGAAAGCGGCATAAGTTCGGGAGTTTCGTTTGTAGCATAGCCAAACATAATTCCTTGGTCGCCTGCTCCCTGTTCTTTGTGAAGTCCTTGTCCTTCGGTTACGCCTTGCGAAATATCGGGCGATTGCGTTCCGATTTGGTTCAAAACCGCGCTGTTTTTGTAGTCAAAACCGATATTCGGGTCAGTATATCCTATTTCCTTAATTGTGTTGCGAACAATTTCGGGAACATTTACTACCGCTTTCGAAGTAATTTCTCCGCTTACGATGGTAATTCCCGTCGTTACCAATGTTTCGCAAGCGACGCGCGCGTTAGGGTCTTGCGAAAGATGCGCGTCAAGAATCGCGTCTGAAATTTGGTCGGCTACTTTGTCCGGGTGTCCTTGTGACACGCTTTCCGATGTAAAAAAAATCGCCATATTTTCCTCCTGTGGCATTGAAAATTTTTATTTGTTTTTAATTTTTTATTCTTTATTCTTTCAAAAGAAAAAATTATTTTCGTAAAATTACAAACCGAGCATATTAAGATACTCGCTTTTGGGAAACACGCCCGTTTTTACGACGGTTTCTTTTCCGTTTTCAAAAAGTATCGTCGTAGGAATTGCGGTAATTTCGTATTTAGCCGACGTTTGCGGACTTTCGTCGACGTTTAATTTTACGACTTTCGCTTTGTCGTCCGTTAATGTGGATAATTCGTCAATAATTGGACTTAAAATTTTACACGGTCCGCACCAGTCCGCCCAAAAATCCACAAGAACCGGAACTTTGCAATTAAGCACTTCGCTTTCAAAATTCTCATCGTTTACCGCTTTTGCCATAATTTCTCCTTAAAAAATACGCCATAAAATAAGTTTTGCCGCAAACATAAATGAAAAAATAATTATATTTTTACAAAAAATCCAAAAAGTACTTGAAAAAAATGTATTTTGTCCGTATATATATGTATATGGGATGTACTTTTTTGGGAATGGAGTTAAAAATGAAAAAAAACGGATTTACGCTTGTGGAATTGATGGTTGTAGTCATCGTGATAGGAGTTTTGGCGGCAGTGTCTATGCCGAAGTTTCAAATTGCGGCGGACAAAGCAAAAGTCGCCGAAGTGCAACAAATACTTCCCGCCATTGCAGGTGCGCAGGAACAATACAAACACGCAAACGACGGATATTTGGAGTTGACGAAATCTTCCAATTACGATTTTGCAAACAGACCCAAAGACAACATCTATACCGAATGGAAAAAAGTCGGACTTGATGTTCCCGAAAGCAAATATTTCAATTATGAAGTTACAGAAGTTTCCGAAGGGTCGATAAACGACTTAAATCCACTTGAAGACACAAAACCTAAATTTACCGCAAAAGCGACGCTTCTGCGCAAATTGACTTATGCGGAAAAAGATAGTACGGTTACGATAGACGAAAAGGGCTGTAAAAAAGTACTTAGTAAAAACCTCAACAACTTGATACCGACTTTTGGAGCGAACAACTGCCCAGAGCAATAGAAAGATTAGTAAAAAAGTCGCGAACTGTTTTATTGCTATTTCGGAAACAATTATATAACGCGAAACGCGAGCAATCCGAAAATCGCCGCCAATAAAACCATTATCAGCGCGAGAAGTATTATGAAAATCGTCGCGATATTTTTGTAAACGAAACGCAAAAAGCCGTTTTTTCTGTTCGATTCGTCGTCAAAAACTCCGACCGCTCGCCTGTCGCCTTGTCGTCTTTCGCTCGCTCGTCTTTCGGCGTATTTATCGGGATGCTGATACGCGCTGTTTAAGGAATTTCTGTCGGAAATGCCGTCTCTGCCTTCGGATACGAGAACGTCGAGGTCTTTTAATATTTCGTGCGTTCCTCTGTATCTCTCGTTTTTGTTTTTTCGCAATGCTTTAAGTATTATATTTTCTAAACGGACGGGAATATCGTGCCTTAATTTAGACGGTTTTTTCGGTTCTTCGTGAACCTGACGATACGCCACGCTCATCGGGTCGTTTCCATAAAAAGGCGGATTTCCCGTGCACATTTCGTAAATTAAAATTCCAAGCGAATAAACGTCGGTTTGCTGGTCAAGATTTTTGCCTTCCGCCTGTTCGGGAGACATATATTCGGGAGTTCCGACCGCCATTCCGACAATCGTAATTCGCTCTTCGCGCTTTATCTTCGCAATTCCGAAATCGGTAATGTGGCACCTGTTGCTGTCTTTTGAAACCAAAATGTTTTGCGGCTTTATATCGCGATGAATAACGCCTTTCGCGTGCGCGTAATTAAGTCCGCGGCAAATCTGTTTGGCGTATTCCACAATCATATCGATGGGCATAGGTCTGTATTTTTGTATGAGGTCAAAAAGCGAACTTCCGTTTATATATTGCATCGCCAAATAATTCACGTTGTCCGTAAATCCGTAATCGTAAAGCGTTACGATGTTGTCGTGTTCGAGAAGAGAAACCGCCTTTGCTTCGGAATCAAATCTTTTAATCGCTTCCGCATATTCGGGGTCGCTTGCGCTGCGCACAGGTAAAACTTTAAGCGCGACATCGCGACCGACGGGCATTTGTTTAGCAAGATAAACTTCTCCCATTCCGCCGTGTCCTATTTCTTGAATAATTTCAAAATTAGCGATTTTTTTCGGCATTCTTTCCACTCTATTCATCATAATAATTACACCTCCGATAAGATTTTACAAACGTTTTCAAGCGTTTTTTCAAGGTCGTCGTTTACTATAAAATAATTATAGTTCCCGTGCGATTTCGCATTTTCCACTTCTTTTTTTGCATTTTCCAAACGCAATTTTATTGTTTCTCGACTGTCGGTCGCTCTTTTTCGCAGACGATTTTCCAATTCTTCAAACGACGGCGTTTCTATAAAAATTCCCAAAACGTCCTTTGGATACTGCTTGTCAAAAGACATTTTTCCCTGAACGTCAATATCCATAACCACAATTTTGCCGTCGTTTAGGTTATTTTCAATAAAATCGCGCGGCGTTCCGTAATAATTTCCGTAGACCTTTGCCCATTCTACAAATCCGTTTTTATTTTTTTTCGCCAAAAAATCTTTTTCGCTCATAAAAAAATAATCTACGCCGTCTTTTTCTTCACCTCTCGGATTTCTTGTCGTCGCCGAAACGGAATAAACAAATTCGGGCTTTTTTTTGCGCAATTCTTCTAAAATTGTACTTTTTCCGGCTCCGCTTGCCGCAGAAAAAATTATTATTTTACCTTTTTTATTCATTTTCTTTCAAACTCCCAAATTTTTCAAACAAATTTAATTTTTTTGCCGCTTCAAAGCCCAAAATCGCCGCCGCCGAAACGACGTTCATAGAATTTTTAAGCCCGAAAACGGGTATTTCTACAATTTTGTCGCAAATTTGCAAAACGTTCTGCGAAATTCCCAACGCTTCGTTTCCGAAAACAAACGCGATATTTTTTTCTCCAAACGTCAATTTGTCGTATCTTATCGCGGTTTTTGCCGTTTCCGCCGCCAAAATTTCAACGTTTTCGCTTTTCAATTCGTTTATGGCGTCGATAATATTGTCAAAATGCTTCCATTTTACAAAATCAATCGTTCCAAGCGACGTTTTTTCAAGTTTTATATGCGGGGGAAAAGCCGTATATCCGCATAAATAAATCGTTTTCACTCTTAAAATATCGCCCAAACGAAAAAACGCGCCGACGTTAAAAGCGCTTCGCAAATTGTCCAAAACAAAAAAAATCGGCGCTTTCGGCAGTTTTTCGTATTCTTCGCGGGAAATGTTCGCGTCAAGCGTTCTTACGCCAAATCCCGTCTCAATATCGCCGATTTTTACAGCCAATTTACTTTTTCTCCGTAATTTATTCGGTTTTGCCGATTTGTTTTATTGTAAAATACTTTTTGCCAAAATCTTTTAGAATAAAAAAAAATTGCGTATTTGAAATATACTAATTGTTTTTATATAATGTCAGGAATTTTAACAACATTTTACGACCACAAACGCAGAAAACTGACTTATAAACGCAAAAATTAACCTTAAAACACAAAAAATTTTACTAAATTTATAAAAAATTGACTTTTTAGTCAGATTTTTACACATTCTGTCAAAACATTTATTATATTTATGTATAGAAAGTTAAAAAAAATAAAAAATTTCATTAGAAAGGCGGTATCTGTGAGAAAAGAAATCCTGACGACGATTGCGCTTATAGCGATTGCGGCGCCTGTGTTTTCGGACAGGGAGATGAGCCGAAACGACGTGTTGAAATATGCGTTTGAAAATTCGGACGGATTGGCGCAACTGAAAGCGGAGCGCGAAAAAATTGAGTTTATGCGAAAAGAATATTACGGAAAAGCGTTTCCCGATATTAACGCGGCGATAAATTATTTGCGCGCTCCCGATTTGAACGAAAAACCCGAAACGCCGCCGACTTTTCACAATGTGCTACTCGAAGCGCAAAAAAGTCCAGAAAATACAGACGGCGCGGCACCATCTTTTTACGATATGACTTTAGCGGGAATGTTGGACGGCGCAATGGCGGGACTTGCCGACAAACTTGGCGCGATGAACGCAAAAAATACATTTCAATGGGAAATTTCGGCGACTCAACCGATTTTTGTGCAGGGAAAAGTAAAAACGGGATTAAAAATTGCCGGCATTGCGCTAAAAACGCTCGACGAACAGTACAAAGGCGCGCAATTTGATTTGGCGCAAAAAATTATAGACGCATACAACGGCGCACTTTTGGCGCAACAAAACGCGGTAATTCAACAGGACGCGCTCGTTATTGCGGAAGAATCTCATCGGTTGGCGCTTGCAAAATTTCAATCGGGAAACGGAAGCGCACTCGATACGCTTAATACGAAATTCGCTTATCAGCAGGCGGTTTTGCGTTTAAGCGAAGCGAATATGGGAAAACGGCTCGCGTTAAAATCGCTTGCAAACGCCGCTTCTTTGGACAACGAAACCATAATTTTAAGAGACAGTTTGACCGTTCCCGAATTTAATATGAGCGAAGATTCGGCTTGGGAAGAAATGCAAAAAAACAATTCGTCGCTTCGTTTGCTTTCGCAGGCAAAAATTTTGCAGGCAGAACAAACGCACTTGCTGAAAACCGATTATTTACCGCTTATCGCGGCGTTTGCAAATATCGGACAGGTGAATTTATTTAATAAAGGCAGTCAATTTTCGGATAATTGGACTTGGAGAAGTCAAATCGGAGTGGGGATTCAAATTCCTATTTGGAACGGCGGACAACGCCAAAACAAACTTCATCAGGCAAAACTTGACGAATTTAAACTCGACAAACAGGAAATTGAAGCGAAAAACGGACTTCGGCTTGCGCTTTCGGCGGGATTTGAAAATTTGTCCGTCGCAAGACAAGAACTAATTCAAGTAGAACAAATGCTCGTTTTGGCGGAACAGGGATTTAAAATTTCAAAATTATCTTTTGAACTCGGACAATTAACGCAATTGGAACTCAACAACAACGAACAGAATTTTAGAATGGCGAAACTTGCGTTTAACAATGCGGTTTTCAAAATAAATTCGGCGGTCGTAAACATTGAAAAATTAGTCGGAAACGAAAAATTGATTTCGGTAACAAATTAAGAAAGGATTTTATAAAATGAAGAAATTTTTGACGGCAGGTTTGGTCGCTTTGGCGGCATTGGCAACAATAAGTTGCGGAAAAAAAGAGGCGTCGCAAGGAAAAAAGCAGACGATTCAGGAAATTCAAGCGACGGAAGGAATCCCGGTAAAAATTGAAACGGTCGCGCTTGAAACGGTTAGGCACATCGAAAAAACAAGCGGAACTACGGAAGGAATTAGACAAACGTATTTGGCGAACGGAATGGGCGGAACTCTCCAAAAAATTCACGTAAAAACAGGACAAAGAATCAACGAAAACAGCGTTGTGGCTACTATGTATTTTGAAGACGGCTCGCCGCGAACGGTAGCGCAGGCAAATTACGATTACGCGGGAAGAATGTACGAAAGAGTTCAGAAATTATACGAAGAAGGCGCGGCAACGCAAGAACAGGTCGAAGGCGCGAGAGTTCAATACGAAAACGCGAGAAAAGGACTTCAAGGCGCAAAAGTCGCCGAATTTATAACCGCTCCGTTTCACGGCGTAGTTTTGGAAATTTATCAGTCCGAAGGAACAAAAATAGCCGAAAGAACCCCGATTGTTCATATGGCGGATTTTTCTAAAATAAAGATAGACGCGATAGTAAACGAATTGAATATAAACAAATATTCAAACGGACAAAAAGCGTTTGTACTCACGGGCGAAAAAGATACTCTTTGGGGAAAAGTTACTAGCGTTGCGGTCGGCGGAATTGCGCAAAATCACGGATTTCGCGTAACTTTTGAATTTCCAAATCCGCAAAATTTACTTAAAGTCGGAATGTTCAAAGAAATTTATGTAATTATTGAAGAAAAAGAAGACGCCGTAAGCGTTCCCATCGACGTAATAGTTTATAAGCAGGGAAAACCGAACGTGTTCGTGATAAAAGACGGATTTGCCGCGCTTCGTTCTGTGGAATTGGGAATTAACAGCGGAAGCGACGTCGAAATTAAATCGGGCTTGAGAGAAGGCGAAAAATTTGTCGTCGCGGGAATGACTTTGCTTTCCGACGGTTCAAAAATTAAGGTAACGGAGTAAAAAAATGAGTATAGCCAAAACAAGTATTCAACGCCCGCTGATGATGGTAATGGCGATTGCCGCCGTTTCCCTGTTTGGAATCGTCGCGTGGCAAAAACTTCCGATAGACCGAATGCCCAATATCGAATTGCCTTACGTTATGGTTCAAATGATTTATCCGGGAGCGGGTCCCGAAGAAGTGGAAGTAAACGTAATAAAGCCGGTGGAAGAACAGGTAAGTACGATTTCGGGAATTAAAAATATGACTTCGTATTGTATGGAAAACGCCGGCGTGGTCGTGCTTGAATTTAACGCGGATATTTCGGCTGATATTGCGGCTATCGAAGTAAAAGACAAGGTAAGCCAAATAATGAGTTTGCTTCCCGACGACATAGAAGACCCCGT
>Ga0182485_1011_pt1 | contig 28227 bp, 39 predicted proteins | sample TergutMp193P3_FD_120825 | JGI IMG/M metagenome (GOLD analysis project Ga0182485, IMG submission 120825)
CAGGTGAAAACGCTTGAAAACGACGGATACGTCGCCGCTCAAATCGGGTTTGACATAGTGGAAAAACGCGGTACTCCGACGGGAAAAGACGGAAAACCCGTCGCCGTCGAATATCCGAAATCCAAAAGCGGAAAAGTGGCGGAAGCGCGCAAATACAAAGGCAGTCAAACGAACGCCGAAGTGTATCACGCTTTGAAACACAATTCGCAACCCGTTCGCCATATTAAGGAATTTTCCATAGAAGAAGGCGAAAAAGTGGAATCGGGACAATTTTTGGGCGTTGAAAATTTTAAGGGAGTTCGTTTTGTCGACGTAACGGGAACCATAAAGGGACGCGGATTCGCAGGTACGATAAAACGCTACAAATTCCACTTGGGAAGACATACGCACGGAAATACCAACTATCGCGAACGCGGTTCTTTGGGCGCGGGTACATTTCCTGCCAGAGTATTTCCCGGTTTGAAAATGGCGGGGCATTACGGAGATTCCAAAAAGACGATTCGCGGTTGCGAGTTGGTCGGAATGGATGAAGAAAAAGGCGTTCTTTTTGTTAAGGGTTCAATTCCCGGCAAAACGAACGGACTTGTGTTTGTCAAGAAAAATTTTGTGAAGGCATAAGGTAAATATAATGAAAGCAAATCTTTATGCGGCGGACGGCAGCGTCAAGGGGTCGGTTGAATTGCCCGAAAACGTTTTCGGAGTAGAGCCGAACAACGCGCTTCTGCATTCCGTTATAGTGGGCTATTTGGCAAACCAAAGACAGGGGACAGCCAAAACGAAAGGTCGCTCGGAAGTCAGCGGCGGCGGCAAAAAGCCGTGGAAGCAAAAGGGAACGGGACGCGCAAGAGCCGGTTCAAATACCTCTCCCGTTTGGGCGAGAGGCGGAAAAGCGCACGGAACCCAGCCCAGAGATTACAGACAGGGAATTACCCGCAAAATGAGAAGAAAGGCGCTTCTTTGCGCTTATTCCGTTCGCGCTTCGGAAGAAAAAATTGGTGTCGTGTCAGGACTTTCGATAGAACAGCCGAAGACGAAAACCGTCGCGGATTTATTGAACAAAATAGGCGTTTTCGGCGACGGAAAAAAATATTGCGGAAAAACGCTTTTTGTGGTTTCGGGCGATAATCGTAACGTTTATTTGTCGAGCCGCAATCTTAAAGACGTGGACGTAAAAGCGGTCGGCGACGTTAACGCTTACGACGTGGTTCGCGCTACAAATATAATTTTTGCGGACGAGGAACTTATATCCAAAATAGAAGGGGCGGTTGCGTAATGAGTATTTATCATTCGATTATAAGAGAACCTTTGATTACGGAAAAAAACAGCGTTTTGCAAAGCGAAGGCAAATTCGCCTTTAAGGTTATTGTAGGCGCCACGAAATTGGAAATAAAGGACGCGATAGAAGAAATATTTAAGGCGAAAAACGTGAAGGTTTTGTCGGTAAACACTATGAATTACGCGGGCAAAACAAAGCGCGTCGGCAAATATTCTGGGAAACGTCCCGATTGGAAGAAAGCGATTGTAAAAATTGAAAACGGTAAAGATTTGGACCTTTTCAATGAAATATAAGAAAATTTTAATGGTCAGATGTACGGGAAGGTAAAATTTAATGGCAATTAAAACTTATAAACCTACCACGCCTACGCTCAGATATAAGAGCGTACTCGTAAGAGAGCAGGTAACGACCGATAAGCCGTACAAACCTTTGCTTGTAAGCAAAAACAGCACGGGGGGGCGAAACGGCGACGGACGAATTACGACCCGTTTTCGCGGCGGAGGTCATAAGAGGAAATATCGTTTAGTCGATTTTAAGCAGGACAAATTTAATATTGTCGGCGTAGTGGAAACGATAGAATACGATCCGAACAGAACGGCTAACATCGCGTTGGTCAAGTATGCGGACGGAGAAAAACGTTATGTGCTTGCGACTGCGAATTTGGCGGTCGGTCAGAAAATTGTTACGGGCGAAAACGCGGAACCCGTTGAAGGAAACCGTATTTTGTTGCGCAACGTGCCGCTTGGTTATGAAATTTGCAATCTTGAAATGAAAGCGGGAAAAGGCGGACAAATTGCAAAAAGCGCGGGTTCTTTCGCGAAAGTCGTCGCAAAAGACGGAAAATATGTTCAGGTTAAACTGCCTTCTTCGGAAATAAGAAATTTCCCCGATACCGTTTATGCGACAATCGGACAGGTAAGCAACATAGAACATTCGAACGAAGTAATGGGCTCGGCAGGCAGAGTTCGCTGGAAAGGTCGTCGTCCGCACAACAGAGGCGTTTCGATGAACCCCGTAGACCACCCGATGGGCGGCGGCGAAGGCAAACACGCGGGCGGACTTCCGAAATCTCCTTGGGGTCAAAAGGCGAAAGGTCTTAAAACTCGCAAGGGCAAATCGATGTCCGATAAATATATCGTCAGCAGAAGAAAGAAATAGAGGTGAAATAATTTATGGCTCGTTCCGTTAAAAAAGGACCTTTTGTAGATAAACATCTCTATAAGAAGGTTGAAGATTTGAATACCGCCGGAAAGAAAAACGTGGTGAAGACGTGGTCTCGCCGTTCGTTAATCATTCCGGATTTTGTTGGTCATACTTTCTCTGTTCATAACGGAAACAAATTCGTTCCCGTTTATGTGTCGGAAAATATGGTCGGTCATAAACTCGGCGAATTTGCTCCTACGCGTATCTTTAGAGGACACGCGGGAGACAAAAAAGTAGCGGCAAAGTAAGAGGCGAAAAATGTCAGCAGATAAAAAAGAAGAAAAGAAAATACCGCAGGCAAGCGCGAAAGTAAAACACCTTCGCTCTTCCGCTCGCAAAGCGCGACTTGTCGTCGACGAAGTGAGAGGAAAAAAAGTAGGCGACGCATTGGCGCTTTTGCAGTTCTCCATTCACAAGCATATCGCGCGCGATGTGGAGAAACTTATAAAATCGGCGGTGGCTAATCTTGAATACAAAAATTCGGACATAAATATTGAACCGAAAGATATTGTAATCAAAACAATTTGGGTCGATGAAGGAACTACGCTCAAACGTTTTCAGCCGAAAGCGCAGGGTCGCGCTGGGAGAATTCTCAAGCGTATGTGTCATATATCCGTAACCGTGGCAAGCGACGCCGGAAATTAAGGAGGAAGCAGTTTGGGACAAAAAGTTAATCCTATCGGTTTGAGATTGGGTATTACCAGAAAAAGTTATTCCAATTGGTATAGCGACGATAAAGTCGCGGATTACGTGAAAGAGGACTTGACGATTCGCAAATACTTGAAAGAACGTCTTAAAAAGGCGGGAATTTCTTCGGTGTATATCGCAAGAAAAGCGCAAAAAGTACTCGTCGAACTTAACGCTTCGAGACCGGGCATAATTATCGGCAAAAAAGGCGAAGAAGTAGAAAAAGTAAAAAGCGAATTAAAATATATAACGAAAAAAGACGTGGAAGTTTCCGTTAAGGAAATTAAAAAACCGGAAGTTGACGCGCAACTTGTAGCCGACAATATAGCCACTCAAATAGAAGGCAGAGTCGCATACAAAAGAGCGGTAAAAAAAGCGATTTCGACGGCTATGCGTATGGATACGGAAGGCATTAAAATAAAAGTCGGCGGTCGTCTCAACGGCGCGGAAATCGCAAGACAAGAAGAGTTTAAGGAAGGTCGCACGCCTTTGCATACGTTAAGAGCCGACATAGATTACGCGACGGCGACGGCGCATACTACTTACGGATGTATCGGCATAAAGGTGTGGATTTGCAAGGGCGAGAAATTGTCTTTGAAAGACGAACGACTGTCTGAAGAAGTGAAATAAAAAGTTGAAAGGAAAAAGATAAATGCTTTCCCCAAAGAAAATTAAGTGGAGAAAACCGCAAAAAGGAAGAATGAAAGGCAAGGCGTCTCGCGGGGCGACTTTGGCATTCGGCGATTGCGGCATTCAGGCGCTTGAACCGGGTCGCGTGTCCAGCCGTCAAATCGAAGCGGCGCGTGTTGCGATGACTCGTAAAATAAAAAGAGGCGCGAAAGTTTGGATTCGAGTATTCCCGAATAAGGCGATTACGAAGAAACCGGCTGAAACTCGTATGGGTAAGGGTAAAGGCGCTCCGGAATATTGGGCTGCGGTAGTCAGACCCGGCACCGTTCTTTTTGAAATGGCGGGCGCTCCCGATAAAGTAACGGAAGAGGCGGCTATGCGTTTGGCAATGAATAAACTCCCGATTAAAGCAAGATACATTGTAAACGAATTGGCTGAAAGGTAAGGTTGGGATGAAAGCGAAAGAATTGAGAGAATTAGATAAGGAAGCGCTGGCGAATAAAATAGAAGAAATTGAAGGTCTCCAACTTAAACTGCGTTTTCAAAAGGTATCCGGGCAGTTGGAAAATCCGTCGAGAATGAGAAGTACGCGCAGAGATATTGCTCGGGCAAAAACAATTCTGACAGAGAAAGGCAATGCTTAATTATGGCAGAAGAAAGAAACAACAGAAAGTTAAGAACCGGTATTGTCGTCAGCGATAAAGCGGACAAAACTATTACGGTTAGCGTTGAGCGTCAGGTGGTGCATCCGAAATATGAGAAAATTATTCGTTCGAGCAAAAAATATAAAGCGCACGACGAAAAAAACGAATCTCATATCGGGGATACGGTTCGTATTATGGAAACTCGTCCGCTGTCGAAAACGAAAAGATGGCGGCTTGTCGAAATCGTTGAAAAAGCGAAGTAAATCGAGGAGTATGTATAAATGATACAAATGGAAACCAAACTCAAAGTCGCGGACAATTCCGGCGCAAAAATCGTCAAGTGCGTAAAAGTTCTTGGCGGTTCGGGACGGGAATATGCGTCTTTGGGCGATGTGATAGTTGTGGCGATTCAGGAGGCGGTTCCCGGTTCAAACGTTAAAAAGGGCTCCATACAAAAAGCGGTAGTCGTGCGCACTGCAAAAGAATACGGACGAAAAGACGGTTCTTTTATAAGATTCAGCGACAACGCGGCGGTTCTTATTAACGAAGTGGGCGAGCCGAGAGGAACGAGAATTTTTGGACCTGTGGCGAGAGAATTAAGAGACAAGGGCTTTATGCGCATTGTTTCTTTGGCGCCGGAAGTGTTGTAGGAGAAAATTTTATGTCATATAGAATTAGAAAAGACGATTTTGTTCAGGTGATTTCCGGCGACAACAAAGGACAGACGGGCAAAGTGCTTTCCGTTAAACCAAAAGACGGCAAAGTTTTGGTCGAAGGCGTAAACATTGTGAAAAGACACAACAAGGCGGACGCTCGTCGCAATGTTCAGGCGGGAATCGTCGAAAAAGAGGCGTACATTCATATCTCTAACGTTATGATTGTAGATAAGAAGGTAAATAAACCGACGCGAATTGGAGTATCGATTCTTGCGGATGGTAAAAAAGTGAGAGTATCAAAGAAATCTAAGGAGCAATTAGATTGAGTAACGCTAAAACTAATATGCCGCGACTTCAAAAGAAGTATTTGGACAAGATACTTCCGTCGCTGAAAGAGGAATTGAAACTTGAAAACGTTATGTCGGTTCCTAAAATTGAGAAAATCGTTCTCAATATGGGCGTCGGCGAAGCGGTCGGCAATAAACGCTATATTGAAGACGCCGTTTATACGCTTACAACAATTTCCGGACAAAAGCCGGTCGTTACGAAAGCGAAAAAGGCGATATCGAACTTCAAACTTCGCGAAGGTTTGCCGATAGGATGTATGGTTACGCTTCGCGGGAAGAGAATGTATGAATTTCTTGACAGATTAATATCCGTTACTCTTCCCAGAGTTAAGGATTTCAGAGGAATCCCCCGCAAAGCGTTTGACGGAAGAGGAAATTACAGTTTCGGCATTCAGGAGAATATTGTTTTTATGGAAGTCGATAGAGATAAAATAGCCAACATTCTTGGGCTTCAGGTAACTATTTGCACTACCGCCGAAGACGATGATTGCGCTCGGGTATTGTTGGAAAAATTCGGAATGCCCTTCCGTAAGTAATGAGGAGATAAGACCAATGGCAAAAAAATCAATGGTTGAGAAACAAAAGAAAACGCCGAAATTTGGCGTTCGTAAGTATAATCGGTGCAGCAAATGCGGTCGTCCTCGCGGATTTATAAGGCAGTTCGGTATTTGTCGTATTTGTTTTAGAGAATTGGCAAGCCAAGGTATGATTCCGGGCGTAGTCAAATCAAGTTGGTAAGAGAAAGGTAAGGAGAGCGGTTATGATTACAGATCCGATAGCGGATATGTTTACGGTTATTCGCAACAGCGTTCGGGCGAACAAAAAAATAGTTACGATTCCTGCCTCAAATGTGAAAAAGAGCATAACTAAACTTTTGTTTGAGAACGGATATATAAGCAAATACGCATTTGTCGACGACGGATTGCAGGGTGAAATTAAAATCATCCTTAAATACGACGGAAAAGAATCGGCGATAAGGGACATTCAGCGCATAAGTAAGCCGAGTCGTCGCGTTTATGCTCCCGTTACGGAGATTCCGAAGGTGTTGAACGGTATGGGAACCTGCATAGTTTCCACTTCCCACGGTATTATGACTGATTTCCAATGTCGCAAAGCGGGCGTTGGCGGTGAGTTAATTGGTAAAGTTTGGTAATTTCTAAATAAAGGAGTAAAATTGTCTCGTCTTGGAAAAAAACCGATAACGATTCCCGAAAAAGTAGAAGTTACTTTGAAGGACAAAACCATTACCGTTAAAGGACCGAAAGGGAGTTTGGAGCGGGAAATTTTGGACGGATATTCGGTTAAAATTGAAAATAAAACGATAATTGTCAAGCCCGATAACGAAGGCGAAGAATATTGGGCGAAATGGGGATTATTGAGAGTTCTTATAGATAATATGATAATCGGCGTGTCCGCAGGATACAGCAAGGGACTTATTATTGAAGGAACGGGATTTAGATTTGCGCTTGAAGGTACGAGCAAAATGACGATAACCGCAGGATATTCGCACGCTATTCGTTATATTGCGCCGAAAGGCATTACTTTCGCGATAGAAGGGCAAAACAAGGTAACCGTAAGCGGTATCGATAAACAACTTGTCGGACAAGTTGCGGCGGAAATTCGCAGCGTCAGAAAACCCGAGCCATACAAAGGCAAAGGCATTCGTTACGACGACGAAGTTATCGTGCGCAAAGAAGGCAAGAAAAGCGGTAAAAAATAAGGGGTAAAATATGCCAAAAAAAGTAGATAAAGAAATAATTCGCGGCAAAAGAGCGTTCCGTATACGAAAGAAAATATCGGGAACCGCCGAAAGACCTCGTTTGAGCGTTTATCGCAGCAATACGAATATCGCGGCGCAGATAATCGACGACGTATCGGGAAAAACGCTGTGCGCGGCGAGCAGTTACGAAAAAGGTTTTAAGACCGATGGTAAAAAGAAAGTCGAAATTTCCAAAGAAGTAGGAAAAAATTTGGCTTCCAAAGCGTTGTCGAGCGGTATTAAGAAAGTTGTTTTCGACAGAAACGGCTATCTTTATAAGGGCGCGAGAATTAAGAATTTTGCCGACGCGGCTCGCGAAAACGGACTTGAATTTTAATTTTAAGGAGATAAATTTGTCAAATACTGAAAATATTACAAACGCGGAAGGCGGCGGCGAACTTAAAGACAGTTTGGTCGTGGTAAATCGCGTCGCCAAAGTTGTAAAAGGCGGTCGCAGATTTTCTTTGAGCGCGCTTGTCGCGGTCGGCGATGAAAACGGCACTATCGGTTTGGGCGTCGGTAAGGCAAACGAATCGCAAGAGGCGATACGCAAGGCAAAAGAAAACGCTAAAAAGAATCTTTTTAAGATAAAACTTGTGAACGGAACCATTCCTCACGAAGTAAACGGAAAGTTCGGCGCGGGTAAAATGTTTATGAAACCGGCGGCGCCGGGAGCGGGAGTTATTGCGGGAGGCGCGGCGAGAATCGTTTTGGAACTTGTCGGCGTGAAAGATATTTTGACGAAATGTATCGGTTCGCGCAATGCGCACAATTCCGCAAAAGCGACTCTCGAAGGATTGAAAATGTTGCGCACGGTCGAAGACGTTAAACAAGTTCGGTCAAAGTAAGGCGGTATAAATATGGCTAAATTGAAAATTACGCAAGTTCGTTCGGCGATAGGCAGAAACGTTAAGCAGAAACGCACTATTGAAGCGTTAGGCATAAAGCGCCTTCACGGAAGCGTTACTCACGAAGACAAGCCGGAAATTCGCGGAATGATAGGAAAAGTTACTCATCTTGTACAAGTTGAGGAGGCAAAGGGATAAATTATGTTAAATCTTAATGATTTGAAACCCGCAAAAGGCGCGACGCATCACAAACACAGAGTCGGTCGCGGAAGCGGAAGCGGCTGGGGTTCGACTTCGGGACGCGGAAATAACGGCGCAAAACAGCGAAGCGGGTATTCCGAAAAGGGATACTTTGAAGGCGGACAACTGCCTTTAATTCGCCGTCTGCCCAAACGCGGATTTACGAACGTGTTCAAGAAGTATTATCAGGTCGTCAATGTTTCGGATATCGATTCGATTGCGAAAAACGGCGATATTGTAGACGCGCAGTATTTATTTTCCGCAGGCAAAATTCACAGCAAAGACGAAATGGTAAAAGTTCTCGGAAACGGCGAAATTAAAAAGTCGATAACGATTAAAGCGGACGCTTTTTCCAAGTCGGCGGAAGAAAAAATAACGAAAGCAAAAGGAAAGACAGAGGTAGTTGCTCGTGCTTGAAACGCTGAAAAATATGTTCAAAGTGCCGGAAATTCGTAAAAGGTTTATTTTTACGCTTCTGATTATAGTCGTATTTCGGCTGGGCGGACAGATACCGACTCCGGGAATTGACCCGATACTTTTGCAGAGTTTTTTCGGCTCGTCTTCCAACAATCTGTTCGGTATGCTTGATATGTTTGTCGGCGGGGCTTTCACGAAAGCGTCGGTTTTTTCGCTTGGAGTTATGCCTTACATAAGCGCGTCAATTATTATACAGATGCTTGGAAGCGTAGTTCCTTCGTTGCATAAACTTCAAAAAGAAGGACAGGAAGGACGTAAAAAAATCACGCAACTGACCCGTTACGGAACATTGTTTCTGGCGGCATTCCAGTCGGTAAGCGTGGCGATTTTTTTAAGAAGCATTCAGGTTCAGACGGAACAGGGAACCGTAGGCGTCGTTTTGGATATTTTGAGCGGCTGGCAGTTTATGGCGATAACCGTAATAAGTTTGACGACGGGTTGTATGCTTGTGATGTGGCTTGGCGAGCAAATTACGAGCAACGGCATAGGAAACGGAATGTCGCTTTTGATATTGTTTGGAATTGTGGCGGGTTTGCCGCAGGCGGTTGTCGCGCAGTCGCAACTTCTTGCAGGAAAACAGAGCGGACTTTTTAACGGAGTTATGATTTTGGGCATAGTTCTTGCAATGACGGCATTTATCGTGTACATATATCAGGCGGTCAGGAAAATTCCTATACAAACGCCGAAAAAGACGATAGGTTCGCGAGTCGCGCAAGGACAAAGCACGGTTTTGCCGCTGAAAATAAATTCGGCTGGCGTTATTCCGATAATTTTCGCTTCGTCGCTTATGATGCTTCCGTCGATACTTACGGGAATAGCGCCCGAAAGCGCGTGGGCAAGAGATATGGCGATGATGTTTGCGCCGGGAGCGGCGGTTTATGTCGCGTCGTTTGCGCTTTTGATTGTGTTTTTTACGTATTTCTACACGGCTATTATTTTTAATCCGATTGACATATCGGAAAATCTTAAAAAGTCGGGCGGATTTATTCCGGGCGTGAGACCGGGCAAAGAAACAGCCGATTATATTGAAAAAGTGCTTAACTGCATAACGCTTCCGGGCGCGGTATTTTTGGCGTTCATATCGGTCGCTCCGTTTGTTATGATGGACAAACTTGGCGTGTCATTCTTCTTTGGAGGAACGAGCGTTTTGATTGTAGTCGGCGTCGCGCTCGATACGTTGCAGAGAATTGAAGCGAAATTGCAAAGCCATAATTATAGCGGATTTATGAAAAAAGGACATCTCAGAGGAAGAATCGGCTAATGGCAAAACAGGACTTGATACAGGTTAAGGGAAAGGTTTTGGAAGCGCTGCCTAACGCGGTTTTCAAAGTGCAACTCGAAAACGGACATATTTTGGACGCGCATATTTCGGGAAAAATGAGAATGCACTACGTGAAAATCATTCCGGGCGATAAAGTGCTTGTCGAAATTTCACCTTACGATTTATCAAGAGGAAGAATTTATTACAGGGAAAAGGAAGAAAATCCTAATAACCCAAGTAGCGGTAACGTTGGCAAGAAAAATTTTGGAAAAAATAGATAAGGAGTAGTACCTTGAAAGTACAATCGTCGGTAAAAAGAATTTGCGCAGGGTGTAAGGTCGTGAGGAGAAAAGGTATAGTTCGAATCATTTGCAATAAAGACCAACGCCATAAACAGCGTCAGGGGTAATTTTATGAAGGGAGTGAGTTGTGGCTCGAGTAGCTGGTGTTGATATACCTGATAACAAGCGCGCGGAAATCGCGTTGACCTACATTTTGGGAATTGGTCGTCCCTCCGCGCAGAAAATTTTGGATAAGACCGGTGTTGACAGGAATGTTCGGATTAAAGACGTTTCGGAAGCGGACCTCGATAAAATTCGCGCGGTCATTGATGAAGAGTATGTTATTGAGGGAAACCTCAGAACGCAGGTGCGTATGAACATAAAGCGCCTGATGGACATTGGATGCTATCGCGGAGACAGACACAAAAAAGGTTTGCCCTGCCGCGGACAGAAAACAAAAACCAATGCTCGCACGCGTAAAGGCAAGAAGAAAACAGTTCCGAACAAGAAGAAATAAGGAGTAAATATGGGAAAAGGTTCTGCGAACAACGCAAACAAGAAAATTAAAGCGCCGCTTGAAGGTATTGTTCACGTTCGTTCTACGTTTAACAATACTATCGTGAATATTTCGAACGTAAACGGCGACGTGATTTGCTGGGGAACGCCGGGCAAAAACGGGTATAAAGGCTCGAGAAAAAGTACTCCGTTTGCGGCGCAGATTACGGCTGAAGCCGTTGCGAAAACCGCTTTTGACGCCGGAATGCGCAAAGTTGAAGTGCATATTTGCGGCGCGGGAAACGGACGCGAAGGCGCAATCCGAGCGGTTGCCGCCGCCGGACTTAAAGTAACGGCGATTAAGGATTACACGGCGGTTCCGCATAACGGGTGTCGCCCTCCGAAACGTCGTCGTATATAGTCAGAGAAAACATAAAATAGGGAGAATATAAATGAAATGGAAAGCACTTTTGATGCCGAAAGGCGTTCAGGTCGAAGACGACCCAAAAGATCCTAACCACAGCAAAATTATAGTATCGCCGCTTGAGCGCGGATGGGGCGACACTCTCGGCAACAGTTTGCGCAGAGTAATGTTGTCTTCTTTGCAGGGCGCGGCTGTTACCGCCGTAAAACTCGAAGGAGCGCTGCACGAATACACTTCTTTGAAAGGCGTCAGCGAAGACGTAACCGATATTATTCTCAATGTGAAAAAGTTGAGAGTAAAGTTGGTTTCGGACGATATTGAAGTTTTGACGCTCAATCTTAAAGGAAAAGGCGTAGTAAAAGCGTCGGATATCGACCCTAATCCGAACGTTATCGTGTTAAATCCCGATTTGGAAATAGCGACGATAAACGAAGAAGCAAATTCCAAAATAACCCTTTACGTCGGCGACGGAATAGGTTATCGCGCTTCGGAATTTAACAAGCCCGATAACGCGGACGTAAACGTTATCGCGGTGGATTCGATATTTTCGCCCGTAAAAAAGGTCAATTATTTGGTGGAGCATACTCGCGTCGCGCAAAGAGCGGAGTTGGACAAATTGGTTTTCGATATTTGGACGGACGGTTCGCTTACTCCCGAAGAGGCGTTGAGTTACGCGGCGAAAATTTTGTTTGACCATCTTGACCAGATTATCAACGTAAAAGCGCAGTTTGAATCGCTTGAAGAAGACATTATCGACGACAAAACGGTTCGTCTTCGTCATTTGCTTCGTCAGCGGATAGACGAGTTTGAACTTTCCGTTAGAGCGCAAAATTCTATGAAAACCGCGAATATTCAGACGCTTGGAGATTTGGTGCGGCATCAGGAATCGGAAATTCTTAAGTTTAGAAATTTTGGTCGCAAGTCGCTTATCGAAGTGAACAAAGTGTTGGCGAATCACGCTTTACAGTTTGGTATGGACGTTGACAAAATTATGAGCAACGATTAGGAAAAGGAAGAAAAAATGCGTCATTTGAAATCTGGAAGAAAACTTAACAGGACGACGAGTCATCGTAAAGCGATGTTTACGAATATGGCTTTGTCGCTTGTTGAACACGAAAGAATTACGACGACTTTACCGAAGGCGATGGAACTTCGGGGAGTGGTCGAGCGGCTTGTTACTTACGGAAAAAGAGGCGATTTGCACGGCATTCGTTTAATATCGCGTTCTATAAAGAACAAGAATATTGTTATGAAAATCGTAAAAGACCTTGCCGTACAGTACAGCGACAGAAGCGGCGGTTATACTCGCGTTCTTAAAGTGGGTCCGCGCAGAAGCGATAATGCCGAAATGGCAATTATCGAGTTTGTGGATAGAAAAAAGAAAGAAACCGCAAAAGCGGAATAAAAAAAACGGCGGGCATTTTGCCCGCCGCTTTTTTTATTATATTTTAGTATTTTCGGTTTTCAACAAAAACAGGGTTGTTTTATTTGCTTTGTTTAAAACCTCCCTAAATTCGCCTTCAATTTTTCAAGCGTTTCAAGAACGTTCGCATATTTCGCCTTTTCGCCTTCGATTACTTTCGGCGGCGCTTTTTTAGTAAATTCCTCGTTGTTCAAACGGTTTTCAAAACCTTTCGCCGCGTTTTCAAGCCGCGCTATTTCTTTGACTATTTTCTCCTTTTCGGCTTCAATATCGACCAATCCTTCCAATACGACGTATATTTCCGTCTTGCCGATAACGTTTTGCCCTGAAAAAGACGGCTTTTGCGCGTTTTGCGAAATCGTCAGATTATCGACTTTCACAAAAAGTTTTATCAGATAATCAAGCGGCAAAAGAATCTTTTCGGTATTCTCGTCGGCGGGAATTATTACGACCGATACTTTTTTTTCGGGCGGAACGTTATTTTCGCTGCGAATCGTGCGAAGTCCCGTAATAATTTCCTGCAAAAACGCAAAATTATCGTCCGTTTCGTCAAAAATCCGCGAATTATCGACTTTGGGAAAACTCGCAAGCATTATCGATTCGCCGTTTATTTCGCTATTGAATACCTTTTCGCGCAAATTTCGCCAAATTTCTTCCGTAACGAAAGGCATAAACGGATGCAGAAGTTTAAGCGTTGCCGAAAGCGTAAAAGACGCGCAGTTTAAAGCGTTTTCTTTATCTTTCAAAGTTTTGGGATTATAAAAATCGCTCTTTTTCGTCTCGATATACCAGTCGCAGAAATCTTTCCAAATAAAATCGTAAAGAGTATGGCTCGCCTCGTTAAACCTGTATTGGTCAAGCGCCTTGCGAACGTTTTCTATCGTTTTGTTCAGTCGGCTTATTATCCAGTTGTCTTCAACTTTCAATTCGCTTTTATGCGGCAAACTGTCAAAATTTATACGGTTTTCAATATTTGAAATCAAAAACCTTGACGCGTTCCAAAGTTTATTCGCAAAATTGCGTCCTATGTCAAACGAGTCCTTGCCGATAAAAATATCCGTTCCCGCGGCGGTGTTCATAATCATAGAAAAGCGAAGAGAATCCGCGCCGTGAGTGGCGATAATTTCAAGCGGATCTATGACGTTTCCCAGCGATTTGCTCATCTTTCTGCCTGTTTTATCCCTAACCGTTCCGTGAAGAATAACGTCCGAAAAAGGAATTTTTTTTGTAAAATATAAAGAAGCCATAACCATCCGCGCTACCCAGAAAAACAAAATTTCGGGAGCGGTCGCCAAAACGTCCGTCGGAAAGAATTTTTTCAAGTCGTCCGTGTCCGAACCGCCGTCCCAGCCCATAGTCGTAAAGGGCCAAAGCCACGACGAAAACCAAGTGTCCAAAACGTCGTTTTCCTGATTCAAATTTTTGCTTTTGCATTTCGGACAATCTAGCGCGTCAATTTCGCTTACTATAATTTCGCCGCAATCCCGACAATACCAGACGGGAATCCTGTGTCCCCACCAAATTTGGCGCGAAATACACCAGTCGCGAATGTTTTCCATCCAGTCGACATACGTTTTTTTCCAGCGGACGGGATAAAATTTTATCTCGTTTTTAAGCGCGACTTCAAGCGATTTTTCGGCAAGCGGCTTCATTTTCACAAACCACTGGTCGCTGTAATACGGCTCGATAACCGTCGCGCAGCGATAGCAATGTCCTACCGCGTGTTCGTGCTTTTCTATTTTTTCAAGCAAGCCCAATTCCTCAAATTTATCGACGATTTTTTTACGCGCCTCAAACCTGTCGAGTCCTGCGTATTCGCAAGGTATATCTCCCGACATTTTTCCCGATTCGTCCATTACGACTATCGGCTGCAAATTATGCCGAAGCCCCATTTGAAAGTCGTTGGGGTCGTGCGCCGGAGTGATTTTTACCGCGCCCGTTCCAAATTCCTTTTTAACGTAATCGTCGTTAATCAAAAAAATTTCGCGGTTCATTATCGGAAGAACGAGTTTCTTTCCGACTAAATTTTTATATCTTTCGTCTTTGGGGTTAACCGCCACGGCGACGTCTCCAAGCATAGTTTCGGGACGGGTGGTCGCCACGACGACAAAACCGCTTTTATCGGCGAACGGATACTTAAAATACCACAAATTTCCCGAATCGTCCTGATGTTCTACCTCGTCGTCGGCAAGCGCGGTACGGCAGCGCGGACACCAGTTTACGATATATTTTCCTTTGTAAATCAAGCCGTCTTCGTATAATTTCACAAAAACTTTTCTTACCGCTTTTGAAAGCCCTTCGTCCATAGTAAATCTTTCGCGAGACCAATCGCAGGAACTTCCGAGTTTTCTTAACTGTTTAGTGATTGTCGCGTGATACTGTTCTTTCCATTCCCATACTTTTTCGACAAATTTTTCGCGCCCTATTTTATGGCGGCTTTCGCCTTGCGAAGCGAGTTTTTTTTCGACGACGTTCTGCGTCGCGATTCCGGCGTGGTCGGTTCCGGGAATCCAAAGCGCTTCAAAACCGTCCATTCTTTTGTAGCGCGTCAAAATATCCTGAATGGTATTGTTTAGCGCGTGTCCCATATGTAAAATTCCCGTTACGTTAGGCGGCGGAATAACTATCGAATACGACGGTTTTTCGGACGCCGCGTTTGCTTTGAAATATCCGTTTTTTTCCCATTCTTCATAAATTTTTTGCTCGACGTTTGTCGGCGAATATTGTTTTTCCATAGTAAAAACTCCTTGAAATTAAGGTTAAAATACTATATGCGCCAAACAAAAAGGGGACGTACCCCGAAAGATACGTCCCTGCTTGCCCAAAAAAACGCCGCGTTTATTATTTTTTGGTAAGTACCGAAATGGAAGTCAAGGAGAAATTATAATAAACGTCAATTTATCCGACTTTCCAAATAATCCGCGATTTCGTTTAGCGTTTTCGCTTTTTCGCCAAAACTCACTATTGCGTTTTTCGCCCTTTGAGTAAGTTCTTTCGCATATTCCTTTGATTTTTCAAGCCCGACGATTGACGGATACGTCGCCTTTTGATTTTGCAAATCACTTCCCGGCTTTTTGCCGAGTTGTTCGGCTGTCGAAGTTAGGTCTAATATATCGTCGACCACCTGAAACGCCAATCCTACCGCGTTTCCGTATTCCGACAAAGCCGCTATTTTTTTGTCGTCGGCTTTTGCGATAAGCGCACCGATAACTATTGACGAACGCAAAAGCGCCGCCGTTTTGCCTTTGTGAATATATTCCACAGTTTGCAAATCCACTTTTTTGCCTTCGCTTTCTATATCTATAATTTGTCCGCCTATCATACCGCCCGTGCCGAGCGCCCTTGAAATTTCTTCTACAATTTTTATATCGCCTATTCGCGACAAAACTTCGTAGGCAAAAATAGCCAAAGCGTCGCCGCCTAAAACCGCCACGCCTTCGCCAAAAACTTTGTGTGCAGTGGGGCGTCCTCTGCGCAGGTCGTCGTCGTCCATACAGGGCAGGTCGTCGTGTATCAGCGAGAAAGTATGAAGCATTTCTATTGCCGCGCCGGCAAGACAGACGTTTTTGTTTGCGAAAGTTTGACCGCACGCCTCGTTTGCCGCCATTACCAAAGCGGGACGAATGCGCTTGCCGCCCGCAAACGTGCTGTATCGCATAATTTTGTGAATCGTTTGAGGATAATCGCTTTCTTTCGGCAGTATTTCGTCAAGCGTTTTTTCGACCGCTTGTGCGCAGTCGTCAAGATATTTTTTTAATTCGCTCATTTTTTCGTTCCTTTTTTTAAGCGTCAAAATCTAATATTTCTTCCGCAAGTTTTCCGTTTTTGCCTTGTTTCAATTCGGTAATTTTTGCTTTTATTCGCGCAAGTTTTTCTTTGCAAAACGCAAGATTTTCTATTCCTCGCGAAAATAAATCAATCGCTTCGTCAAGTTCTAAATCGTCGTTTTCAAGTTGCGATACGATTTCTTTCAGTTGCTTTGCGCCTTCTTCAAAAGTCGGCTCTTCTTTTTTTGCCATTTTTTCTCACAAAAATAAATATCGTCATAAAAATACTATATGCCGCAAAACAAAAAAGGGACGTATCTCAAAAGACACGTCCCCGACAATAAAAACGCGGGATTAGTTATTCTTTCTGGTGTAGGTAAACGGAAACTCCTCGTCGCCATAATAATATGTCAGAATAAGTTTGTCGCCAATTATAGAATATGACACCGTTTGCGGAGTTTCGTCGCTCGTACTCGTAATTGTTACTTTGCCGCAGCTTGTGCTAAACGTTCCACTTTGAACTTCGCCATCATCAAAAACGATACTCCAAGTTCCGTTGTCGTTGAATGTCAATTCACTATCGTCTTCGTTAATCCAAGTTCCAAGAATATCAGGGTCTATACCCGTTGGATTATTGTTGCCGCTCTTTTTTCTGTGTAGCGTGTCATGTTCCTCGATATTAAGTATATCGCCATTTATTGAATATGACATTGTTCCCGAACCTCCGTCGCCCGTAATTGTTATTTTACCGTTGCTTGTGCTAAATTTTCCTTTGTAAGATTGTCCATCAAGAAGTAAAATAAAAGTCCCATCGCTTTGAAATGTGTATCCGTACTCACCACATTCATCGAACCAAGTTCCAACAATGGCGGGGTCTACCGAAGGACCATCGTCATCGTCGCTGCAACCCGCAAAAAACATCACGCAAAACGCCAAAAACACACTGACCAAAAATTGGGTTAGAAAACAATTAAGTTTCATAAAGAAACTCCTTTCTTAAAAATTTTAATAAAAAATTGAAAATCTATGCTAAACAGACGAAACGTCCAACATAGTCGAAAGTAGTGAAATAAAGATGAGAAACGAAAAAAACGTTTTTTCGCGATATTGAGAAAACAAAAAATTTTTACGAAAATTTGAAAATTATCAAGAATTATCTTCGGGGGGGGGGGGGGGGACCGTCTCCTCGTACCTTATTATTCATAAGAATAAAATATAATGCGGTGCACACCAAAGATGTACTAAAATCGTTAATTTTGCGAAAATTGCAAATTTTACCGTTCATACCGTATTTCCTTTCATTCTTTTTTTACCTGCTTTTTGGCAGTTTTGAAAAGTAATATAATATTTGTCGCAAATGAAAAGCAAGAAGAAAATTATATTATGCTATTTTTGACGCATTTTTTGAATTTGGTATTTTCCAAACGCAAAATTCGCCAATAATAGATATTGCAACTAAAAATACGCCCATAAATACGCAAAAACCTAATAAGTCCATCATTTACCTCCTTTTTCTCTAACTTTAAACACTACAAACAAAACGGAACCGACAAAAAGAAAAACCGCCGCGCCTGAAAAACCTATGTAACTTAAAATTTCTCTTTTGCTAAACACGTCGCTTGCGACCGCTCCAGCAAGTAAAATTTTACCAACGTCAAACGACAAATTACTAAATTTTTCTAAAACAGTTTCTTTTTTGTCGTTGTTTTCAATGTAAATCCTTAAAACTTTGTTTTCTTTATCTTCCATATAAGACGCCTCTCTATTTCGCATTTCAGCAATGTTTAATAATTACCAAAACCGCAAACGTTATACCTATAAAATGCTATTCGCCGCGATATTTGTCAAGGGAAAACTGTTTTTTTATCATTATTGTGAAATCCTAATCGCTATTATTTATTAGATTGCTCGTTTCTTATTGACAGGAATTAGCGACATATAGTATTTTACCCAACAAAACAAATAAAAACATAAAAATTGCATAGGAGGCATTTTTAATGATTTCAAAAGAAACTATTGCGACAAACTTGAATAACTGCCTGAATTCTACGGAGTTTTTGGCTATTAAAAATCGCAAAGCGGGAAAAGTCCGCGACCAATTCGACTTGGGCGACAAATTGCTTCTAATAACGACCGACAGACAATCGGCGTTCGATAGAATTCTCGCGCAAGTTCCTTTTAAGGGACAAGTGCTAAATCAGGTCAGCGCGTGGTGGTTTGAGCAGACAAAAGATATCGTTAAAAACCACGTAATTTCAATTCCCGACCCAAACGCCACGCTTGCGAAAAAATGCAAGGTCTTCCCTATCGAATTTGTTATGCGCGGCTATCTAACTGGCTCTACAAGCACTTCGGCTTGGACGCAATACAAAGACGGGAAACGCAATATTTGCGGAAATATTTTGCCCGACGGTATGTTAAAAAATCAAAAATTTGAGAAAAACATTTTAACTCCGACTACAAAAGACGACGAACACGACGAAAATATTTCGGCGAAAGAAATTGTTGAGCAAGGCATAATTCCTGCGGATAAATGGGAAAAATTGTCAAAAATTTCGTTTGCGCTTTTTGAAAGAGGACAACAAATCGCATCACAACACGGACTTATTTTGGTCGACACTAAATACGAGTTTGGCGAAGACGCAAACGGCGAAATTACTCTTATCGACGAGATTCACACGCCCGACAGTTCGCGCTATTGGCTTTTAGACAAATACGACGAAAATTTCGCGCAGGGCAAAGACCCCGAAAATATCGACAAGGAATTTTTGCGTTTGTGGTTCAGAGACAACTGCGACCCTTATAAAGACAAAGTTCTTCCGAAAGCGCCCGACGAATTGGTCGCCGAATTGAGTCGCCGCTACATTTTGCTTTACGAAACGATTACGGGCAAGGAGTTTTCCGTCGATACGTCGCAAACAATATCCCAAAGATTAAAGAAAAATCTGGCGGGAATTTAGCGGTGAAAGAAATATTGTTTCAACTACCCGGACAGGGAAGCCATTTCTTCGGAATGGGAAAAGACCTTTGGGACGGCGGCGATAAATTTTTCAGAGAATTGCTTAAAATCGGCTCCGACACTATAAAAAAAGATTTGTCCAAAATAATTTTTGAAGAAAATTCTAAAGAATTTAACGACGCGAAAATTTTACAGCCGACAATTTCTGCCATATCGCTTTCTTTGGTGAAAATTCTCGAAGACGAAGGCGTTTTTCCTACGGTCGTGATGGGGCATTCGCTTGGAGAAATTACCGCGCTTGGAGTTATCGGCTCGCTTTCTTATGAAAAAACTATGGAATTTTCGGCTTTTCGCGGCGTTCTTATGGACGAAAGCGCACGAATTTGCGGCGGCGGAACAATGACCGCCGTTCTTATGGCAAACGGCGCGCAATGTCGGGAAATAATCGACGAAATGGATTTAGGAGAAAAAATTTTCGTCGCAAACGACAACGCGCCGACGCAGGCGGTCGTAAGCGGAAAACTTGACGGTTTGACAAAATTTGAAAAATATATAGAAGAAAAAATGCGGGTGAAAAACAAACGAATAGCGGTCGCGGGACCTTGGCATACGCCGTTTATTAAACACGCAAAAGACAAATTTTACGATTGGGTAAAAGACAAGGAAATATTGCCGCCGAAGCGCAAATTTATTCTGAATTCGACGGCGAAACAAGAAGAAAATACGGAAGAAATTCGCAAACATATCACTAACAAATTCGTAGAACCCGTTCGCTGGCGAGAATCCTGCGAATACGTAAAAGAAATGCAATTTTCGGCGATTTTTGAAGTGGGACCGGGCAAGATTTTGGCGGGACTTATGCGCGCGAACAAAATAATAAAATCCGCCGATTTTCACGACTCTATCTCAACCGTCGAAGAAGCGCGAAACGTCCGTAAAAAAATGTTCGGCGGCGTATGAAAAACATCGTCATTATAGACAGTCACGCGCTTATTTACCGTTCGCATTACGCGATGATTTCAAATCCCCTTACCACAAAAAAAAATCAAATAACTTCGGCGATTTTCGGTTTTTTTTCGTATATTTTCAAGTTGGAATCGATGTTTGCGGACGCTTCGATAGTCGTGGTTATGGACCCGAAAACAAAATCTTTCAGAAGCAGAATTTACAGCGAATACAAAGCGAACAGAAAGCCGATGCCCGACGAATTGAGAAGCCAAATTCCAATAATTATAGAAATAGTAACGGCGCTTGGATTTCCGCTTTTTTCCGTCGAAGATTTTGAAGCCGACGACGTTATAAACACCATCGCAAAATTCGCGGACGAAAACAAAATAATCGCCAAAATAGTATCCGCAGACAAGGACTTAATGCAACTCGTAAACGATAATATCCATCTACTTTCGCCGACGTCAAGTTCTAAATTTACGGAAATTGCGCGGGAGCAAGTTATTGAAAAATTTGGCGTTTCGCCTGATAAAATTCACGATTTGCTTGCGCTTATGGGCGACGATTCCGACAATATTCCGGGAATTTCGGGAATTGGACCCAAAGGCGCGCAAAAAATTATAACCTGCGCGGGTTCGGTAAAAAATTTATTGCAAAATCCGCTCTGCGCGAGCAACGAAAAATACGCCGAAATGATAAAAAACAATATCGACACGCTTGAACTTTCCTACAAACTTACCGAACTTGCGGAAGTTCCGCTCGATTTGCGCGAAAATTCTTTCGACAGAAAACAAATCGATTTCGTTAAAGTTAAAGAAATATTTAAGGAATTGGAATTTGAGCAGTTTTTAAGAAATATGAAATTTCCCGCCGCAATAAATACCGACGCCGAAGCCGAAAAAAAAGTGTGCGCGACAATAATCGATACGGACGAAAAACTCGATAATTTAATAAATACTTTGGAAAAATCGCAATTTATTTCTATCGATACGGAAACGAGCGCGTTGGAAATTCATTCGGCAAAAATCGTCGGAATTTCGTTTGCCGTAAATATAAACGAAGCGTTTTATATTCCGCTCGGACACGTTTGTCTTATGGCAGAAAATTATTCGCTCGAAAAAACTATTGCAAAAATCAAGCCGATTTTGGAAAACGAAAACATAAAAAAAATCGGGCAAAACTTAAAATACGATTATCAAATACTAAAAAATTACGGAATTACGATGCGCGGAATTTCCTTTGACACTATGCTTGCGGCGTATATTTTGGACTCAAAACAAAGATTTAATTTGGAGGCGTTGGCGCAAAATTATTTGGGACTTTCTTCTATTCCGATTTCGGATATTATAGGAAAAGGACGCAAGCAAATTTCTTTTGCGCAAAGCGATATTTCGGACATTTTACAATACGTTGCCGAAGACGTAATTTTGCCGATAAAACTTAAAGAAGTTTTGCAAAATCAATTCGACGACGAAGCAAAAACGCTTTTTGAAAATATGGAAATGCCGATTTTGTTAGTTTTGGCGGATATGGAATACGAAGGAATTTTGATTGACAAAAAATTATTTAGCGATTTGGCGATAAAATATAATGCGGATTTGGAAAAACTTATCGAAGAAATTTACTTGCTCGCCGAAGAAAATTTTAATATAAATTCGCCGAAACAACTTGCCGATATTTTGTTTGAAAAACTTAAAATTCCGACGGGAAGAAAAACGCAAACGGGATTTTCCACCGACGCGGAAGTTTTGGAAAAGATAAAAAATTATCATCCGATTGTGCCGAAACTTCTTGAATATCGCGAAAAACAAAAACTGCTTTCGACTTATATATTATCTCTTCCCGCAAAAATAAGTCCGAAAACGAATCGATTGCATACGTCGTTTAATCAGACGGGAACTTCGACTGGACGGCTTTCGTCGAGCGACCCGAATTTGCAAAATATTCCCGTGAGAACCGAAGAAGGACGCATAATTCGTTCGGGATTTATCGCGGACAAGGGAAAAATATTGCTTTCCGCCGATTATTCGCAAATTGAATTGCGGCTTTTGGCGCATTTTTCAAACGACCAAACGTTAATTTCGGCGTTCAAAAACGGAATCGACATTCATAATCAGACGGCGGCAAAATGTTTCGGAGTTTCGGCGGATTCTGTAAGCGAGGATATGCGAAGAATGGCGAAAACCATAAATTTTGGACTTATGTACGGAATGGGGGCGCATTCGCTCGCGGAAAATTTGGGAATACCGTATTTTCAGGCGAGAAAATTTATAGAAAATTATTTTGCGCAATTTCCGACCATTAAAAATTGCATAGAAAATTTTAAGGAAACGACCCGTAAAAACGGCTTTACCAAAACGCTTTTCGGACGGAAAATGCCGCTTCCGACAATACATTCGGAAAATCGAGTTCAACGAGAAAACGCCGAAAGAATAGCGATAAACGCCCCCGTTCAAGGAAGCGCCGCCGATATTGTAAAAATTGCGATGTTAAACATTCACAATCGCATAAAAGCCGAAAAATCGCCGATGAAAATGCTTTTGCAAGTTCACGACGAAATAGTCGCCGAAGTCCCGATTTCGGACGTTGAAGCCGCAAAAAAAATACTTTTAGAAGAGATGACAAACGCCGCAAAATTGTCCGTTCCGCTCGAAGTCGAGATAGGCGTCGCCGAAAATTGGTCTATGGCGCATTAGATAAAATATTGTATATTATTTTCAAAAATTTCCTTATATTCTCCGTTTTTAATTCCGTCAATGCTAAAATTTCCGACGGATTTTCTTATGAGTCGCAAAGTCGCAAAACCAACCGCCGCGGTCATTCTGCGAATTTGACGATTTTTGCCTTCGCGAATTGTAATTTCGAGCCAACTGTCGGGAATATTTTTGCGAAAACGTATCGGCGGCACTCTTTGCCATAAATTATTTGGCGCGTCTATTTTTTTTGCGAGTGATGGCAACGTTTTTCCGTCTTTCAAAAGCACTCCATTACTCAAATTTTTTATCGCTTCGTCCGAAATTTCGCCTTCTACTTGAACCAAATAAGTTTTTGGCAATTTGTGTTTCGGCGACGAAATAAAATTTTGCAATCGCCCCGAATCCGTAAGAACAATGAGACCTTCGGAATCGTAATCGAGTCGTCCGCAAGGATAAATATTTGGAATTTTTATGAAATCGGCAAGCGTTTTTCGTCCTTGTTCGTCGGTAAATTTCGACAAAACAAGATACGGCTTATTAAACAAAATCAATTTCGGCATAATTTAATTTTTCGCAATAATTTTTTTTAATAAATTAAAGGTTTCGTCGGACGCTTTTTGCCACTTGAATTTTTGCGACCAAGTCAAACAATTTGAAGAAAGTTCGCCGTATTTTTGCGGATTTTCTATAAGTTCAATTATTTTTTTTGCCGCGTCGCAAGTATCGCCAAATTTATACAAAAGTCCCGTTTTTCCGTCGACTACGCTGTCGCACAATCCGGGCGCGTTGTTTGCCACGACGGGAACTCCGCAGGCGTTCGCTTCAATAACCGTAAGTCCCCATCCTTCTTTGTAACTCGGCTGAACAAGCAAAAAAGCGCGCTGCAAAAGACGTAATTTTTCGTCTTGCGAAATAAAACCCAAAAGTGAAATTTTTTCGTTAAAATTGCGTTTTTTTATCCATTTTTGTAATTTTGCGCGAAAAGTCCCGTTCCCCGCGATTTTTAATTTCAAGTCAGGAAATTTTTTCAATACTTTTTCAAACGTTTCGCAAACGTCCAAAATCCCTTTATATTTTTGCAAACGTCCGACAAAAAGCAAATATTTTTCGCACTTTTCTACGTCTCTTTCGGGGCTTGGAACGTAAAAATTATCGTCGATTCCGTTGTGAATTATCTCTATTTTTTCGTCTTTTATTCCGTATCTTTTCAGTTCTTTTTTTGACGAATCGCTTACGACGACAAATTGTTCGTTTCTATAAAAAAACCGCAATGTCTGTTCGCCAAGCCACACTATACAAGCGGCAATAAACGACGCTTCGCGAAAAATAGACGTAAGCCAAAGATGATGCATTTGAATAAGTTTTGGACGTTTTGTAATTATCGGCGTAAAAAGCGGCAATTTATTAAAATCTTCGTAAATAATATCGGGCGAAAATTCTTCTTCGTACTTTTTGAAATTTTTCCACACTTCAAACGGATAAGACATCTCGTTTCCTACGCGAATAATTTGGATTCCGTTTATATTTTCTTTTGCCGCGCCGCCCGCAAATCCCGACGAAACTACAAATATTTTATTGCCCGCTTTTGCAATCGGTTCAAAAATTCCGTGCAAGTGAACTTCCGCGCCGCCCGCTCGCGGATGTTTTATGTCGCGCCAGTTAAAAATCAGTATATTCACCGTAATCCCTTTCGTTTTATTTTTTCGGATAATGAACATAGCAGTTTTTATTCGGGTCAAAAACGTATCCTATTTTATCCGAAACCGATTTTGCGCGTTCGGCAATATCGTTTCTAATTTCTTCAAAATTCGCGTCTTTCCAGCGCATTGAACTCCAAACGCGCAACGCTCTAATGTCATCAACGTCAAAACGCGAACTTATTTCAGGTTTTTCAATTTCATAATGTATCATAATTCCGCTCCAATAAAAGATTCCGGCGAATATATACTAACTTCGGGATAACCGCTTTTTATCGCAACTATTTTAACTTCGTCAATAGTTTTCGGATTCACAATATGTTTGAAATTCCACGAAAGAACAGTATTGCAACCGCTTGTTATTGCCGCCGCAATAAGCAAACAATCGCGATAACTTTTTTCTCGCGTCAAAATACCGTTTTCAATAATACATTCCGCAATATCTTTTTCTGCCTCGCCGATAATTATTTTGTCGTGCTTAATTTCTTGCAAATATTTCACAAGTATATTTTTTTTTGTTTCATAGCAATCGGCAAGTTCTTCATCCACTATTTCAGAAATTACGACGTCGTATTCGTCGGCGAGAATTTTCTGCCAAAGTTTATGCGTAATAGCCATTTTTTCGGGACTATCCTGTTGGTCAAGATAACTTATTACCGAAGTATCTAAATATATTTTTGGTTTTCGCTTCATAATCATAATTCTTTCGCAATGTTTTTTCTAAACAATAATATACTATCCGCCGCAATATAAAAATGAAAAGAAAATGTATAAGTTATAACTTTATCCTTAACGATAGGCTATGGTATTGCTACTTCAAGAATTACTTTTGATAAAAATAAACAAATCCGTCGTTTTTACAAGCGGATACGTATCTTTCGGAAAGCATCCACCCAAAATTTAAGGCAAATAATAATTGCCCGAAAAGTCCTGCGCTACAATTCCCTGCAATTCCAAATCAAGAAGCGTTTCGGTAATTTCGCCGACGGAAATTTCGCTTTTTTGAGACAGAGTTTCCAAACTTATCGGTTTTTTGCCGAGAAAAGACAGTAATTTTTTCTCTTGTTGCGAGCAATTATTTTGTGGAATTTTGGCGGGTTGCGGAGATGAAACAACATCGAATATTCCAATTTGTTCCGCTTCCTGCGTTCCATTAAGATACGATATTATTCCGCTTATTTTTAACGCTGGCGCGACGTCTTTTTTGAGAAGTAAATTGTTGCTTCCGCAGTATTTTTCGTCGCTTCTGTTACCGGGCGCGACCAAAACTTTTTTGCCCTGCTGATGCGCAAATTCCGCAGTTCTTAACGCTCCGCTTTTTTCGGGAGCGGATATTATTATCGTGCATTCGGACAGTCCAGAAATTATTCTGTTGCGCATAACAAAATTCGGCGCAAACGCCAATTTTCCCGGTACTTGTTCGGTAATAATCGCGCCTCCGTTTTCAATAATTCTGCGCGCAAGTTTAATGTTTAACGCGGGCGTTATTTCGTTTATTCCCGTCGCCATAACCGCGACGGTTTTGCCGCTTACGCTTAAAGCGCCGTTATGCGCAAAAGTATCTACTCCTTTGGCAAGTCCGCTGACAATTACGAATCCGTTTTGCGCGAGTCCCGCCGAAATTTCTTTCGCATCGTTTTCTCCGTTTTCGCTTGGCTCTCTCGTTCCGACGATTGCTACGCTTCTTTCGGATAATATTTTAGTATCTCCTTTGCAGTACAAAACGAGCGGCGCCTGATTTATTTTTTTTAATTCGGCAGGATATTCTTCGTCGGCAAAACACAACGGCGCAACGTTTTCTCTTTTGCAAAAATTTATAATTTTTTCGGCGGATTTCAGGCAATTATCTTTGATTTTAGTAAAATCAACGTCGTTTTTCATTCGCGAAAAATTTTCTTTGCTTATTTTTTGCTCGAAAATTTTCTCGGGCGTCGCAAAATTTTGCAATAATTTGTGTTTTGAAGCAAGTCCCAATCCGTCCGCGACGGACAGCGCAATCCAATAAATCATAAAATTCTTTCTTTGACGAATAATGTGTTTTTCGCTAATAAAAATACTATTTGCAAACGCGCAAAAAATCAAAATATTTAGAGAATTATATACATCTGCGACTAAAAATTATAAAAATTTACAATTTTTCCGCATTTCCCCGAAGCAAATATTATTTTGACAACAAAGACGATTTTGGCGGTTTGGCTATTGACAAAAAAACTGAAAACTGTAAGGACTGTCTGCTATTTTACGAGATGTGCGAATTTATGAGAAAAAACGTCCGCCGATAATCTTTCAATAGAAATCGACGGATGTTTTTATGAAAAACAAGATTATATTCTCGCTATATCCCTGCCCATAACGCTTACTCGTCCTTCTTTTTTGAGACCGTATATTACGCTGAACAAATCGGATTCGCTCACTCCCGAAAGTTGCGACAAAACCTTATCGACGGTGGTTTTTCCGCCGTTTTCGTCAAGTTCTTTTATAACCGTCCGCTCGTATTTGTATTCGATACGGTGTTCGTTTTTCATTTCGGCGGTGTGCATCTTTTGAATTTTTGCTCCGATTTCGCACAAAATTTCTTCGTATTTTTTCTCGCCCTTAACGTATGTCGCGTTTTTGTCTTCGGTTCCCGAATTTCGCATAAAAAGCACTCCCAAAACCTTGTCGCCGTCGAGAATATTCACGTACAAAACGTTCAAATCCTCTTTGTCTTCGTATTTTATTTTAGCGGTTTTTGGAAGTTTTGAATTTGCGACCGCCTCGCTTATCGCTTTTTCCACGAGTTCTTTGTCTTTGTTCCAAATTGCGCTGCCGCGGTAATGGCGGGTTTTATCCACGAAGAAAACGTAGTATGTTTTTGAAAATCCCGGCTCAAACGGCTCGATAATTTTCTCTTCGTCCAAGCCCAAGCCCTTAATCGCGCAAATTGAGGTAAGTCCCGTTAATAGCCCTACGCCCGAAAGCAAAATGTGTTTGCCGCTTTTGCCTTTTACTTCTATCGGAAAAATCAAATGCCCCGAAATTTCAAGCCCGACCAACACTTCGCCGTCTTTAAAATTCCCAATCCATTTGTCGCCGACCGAAACGATTCGCGTGTGGAGTCCCAAATTTTTACCCGCCGCCGAAGCAGTCATAATGTCGGATTCGATGGTCGATAAAAACCAGTATTTTTTCGCGTCGAGTTTTTTGGTTTTTATAAGATATTGCGCTAAAATATATCCGCATTTGTCGCCGTCCAAAACGTGTATGTCGTCGTTTTTTTTGCTGTAATAAAGTAAAAATCCTCTGTCGCCGTCGCCGTCGACCGCAATTCCATATACGCTTGACGCGGGCGATTTTCTGCCCTCGTCGAATATTTTTTTAACCGTAGGAATGTGTTTGTCGTATTCTTTGCCCGAATAAAATTCCGTTCCTTCGATTTCGGCTACTCCCACGCCGCGATTTATGTTGTCGCCCGTGCATTTTTCGTTTACGCTTATGTAATTTGCGCCGAGATTTTCAAGAACTTTGCG
>Ga0182485_1012_pt1 | contig 25027 bp, 26 predicted proteins | sample TergutMp193P3_FD_120825 | JGI IMG/M metagenome (GOLD analysis project Ga0182485, IMG submission 120825)
CTTGACGGCGTAAATGTAACGACGTTAAAAACGACTAACCTTGGCAAAGGCATAATGATTCTCAACGTAAAAGACGCCAAAGGCGCGGCTGTTATACAGCACAAATTGATGTTGAAATAGAAAAAACTAGCGAATGCGGTTTTTGAAACGGGCGACCGCGAGAGCGGTTGTCCGTTTGTTTTTGGGTTTTGTGGGGTGGGGGGAATGTCGGAAAATAGAAAAAACTTGACAAAATTCGGGGGAATATGGTATATTTATATTGAAAGTAAAGGAGAGAAAATGAAATTTAACAAAAAAAGAAAAGAAGCGGCGAGCGGTTTATTTTTCAATCTTTGCATTACCGTTTTTGGCGGCGCATTTCTTATAAATGTATTTGGAAACGAAGGGAAAGTACTTTACGCATTAGTCGGATTTGGTGTTGCGGCGTTTTTTTGTATTTTGGGCTTTATTTTTGTTGAAGAAGAAAGGAGTGAATAATGGAAGTTTTTATTATGGGTTTGGGCTTGGGCGTAGTCATAATTTTGTGCTGTTTGGATTACACAAAGAAAGATAATACTCCAAAAGCGGTAAAAACTGCGTAATAATTTAATTATGAAAGTTTTAACGCAAGTCAGACGAATCGGATTGTCCGCGCTAAAAAAAGCGTTAGGAGCAGTCGGAACCGTAAGGTTTATACAACAATTCGATTCAGGCAGCGGAGATTATACAAAAGAAAAATATCGACAGCCAAATTTTACGCTTGACGAAATCGATGCCGCTTTGAAAATCGGGAAATAGTATTTTTATGTAAAAAACATAACATAAGGAGAAAATTATGCGAACAATGAACGGTATTTACGATGGGAAAACTGTCGTCTTGAATAAAAAATGCGAATTGACGCAAAAATGTAACGTTACGGTCGTATTTTCTGAAAATTATAAACCCGTAAAGCAAAAAATTCGTCCGCTTGACAATTTGTTAAACAAAATTAACAGCGACAACATTCACGAAGAGGCAGATTTTGGAACAAGAGAAGGCAACGAAATATGGTAGATATTCAGTTTATTATCAAAGCCGCCGACTATGAAATAGAAAGCGTTATTTCAAATTTGAGTTATTTATTTCAAATTTAAAAACAATTTTTTAGTTACAGTTTTCACCTAATTTTAGCGAAAAACAAAAAAAATCAACTTTTCATTTAAGGCATTTTGTATATTTTGCCTAAACGGTTTTATCAAATGATTTTTTATATGGAGGTTTTTTTATGAGCGCTGATATACACGGAATATTGTCGGACAGCGACATCGGTCAATTATGTAACTGCGACGTTAGGGACCCGTTTTCACTTTTGGGAATGCATCCGCACCAAGACGGAATTTCAATTCGTTGCGTTCATTACGGAGCGGCAACGGTAAAGGTTTATGATGAAAAGGGAAATTTTATCGACGAAATGTTTCATTTGGAAGGGACTCCTGTCTTTACTCTTTTGATTAAAAACAAAAAGAAAGTTTTTAAATACGAACTCGAAATCGCTTACGGAGACGGCTACACTCGCAAAACCGCCGACCCGTATTCGTTTCTTCCCGTCTTAACAAACGACGATTTGTATTTGTTTAACGAAGGCAACAATCACTACATATTCGAAAAAATGGGAGCGCACCAGATGTCCGTAAACGGCGTCGAAGGCGTTCTTTTTGCGGTTTGGGCGCCAAACGCTCAAAGAGTCGCGGTCGTCGGAGAATTTAACCTTTGGGACGGTCGTCAGCATCCTATGCGACCCATAGGAAGTTCGGGCGTTTGGGAATTGTTTATTCCGACTTTGACAAACGGAACGGTTTATAAATACGAAATTAGAAAAGCGGGCAACGGACATTTGGTATTGAAATCCGACCCTTACGGAACTTTGCAGGAACCTTTTCCGTATCATGGCTCGGTTGTTTGCTCCACAAAAGAATACAAATGGAGCGACGACGAATGGGTTAAAAATCGCAAAGAAAAAGGAAATTGGTACAAAGAACCGATGACAATTTACGAATTGCATTTGGGAAGTTGGAAAAAAACCGGCTACAACGAAGAAGGCGATTATCACAATTATCGCGATATTGCCAAACTTCTTGTTCCGTATATGAAAGAAATGGGCTACACGCACGTAGAACTTATGCCCGTGCAGGAGCATCCTTTTGTGCCGAGTTGGGGATATCAGGTCGGCGGATTTTACGCGGTAAATCATCGTTTTGGCACGCCGCAGGATTTTCAATTTTTCGTAGATTATTTGCACCAAAATAAAATCGGCGTTCTTTTGGATTGGGTTCCCGGACACTTCCCCAAAGACGAATACGCGCTCGCGTTTTTTGACGGAACGCATCTTTACGAACATTCCGACCCGCGCGAAGGCGAACATAAAGATTGGGGAACGCTGATATTTAATTACGGTCGACACGAAGTTCGCAATTTCCTTGTCGCAAACGCGGTTTATTGGATTACGCAATATCACATAGACGGCTTGCGCGTCGACGCGGTGGCGAGTATGCTTTATCGCGATTACAGCAGAAAATCGGACGAATGGATTCCAAACCATTACGGCGGAAACGAAAATTTGGAAGCGATAGGATTTTTGCAGCAGGCAAACTGGGTAGTTCATAATTATTTTCCGGGAGTGGTAACCATAGCCGAAGAATCGACTGCGTTTCCGGGCGTAACTTATCCGATTGAACAAGGCGGTTTGGGCTTCTCTTTCAAATGGAATATGGGCTGGATGCACGATACTTTGGATTATTTCCAGCAAGACCCGATAAACAGAAAATTCCATCAGGGCGATTTGACATATTGTTTGTGGTATGCGTTTTCGGAAAAATTTATGCTTGTTCTTTCGCACGACGAAGTTGTTCACGGCAAGCGCAGTTTGCTTGAAAAAATGCCCGGCGACGATTGGAAAAAATTTGCGAATATGCGACTTCTTTACGGATTTATGTACGGACATCCGGGCAAAAAACTTTGCTTTATGGGCGCGGAATTTGGAATGCGCAACGAATGGTTTGAAAAACGTCAGATAGATTGGCATTTGCTCGACGAAAGCGTAAACGGCACGTATCATAGCAGTTTGTCGCGAATGGTTAAGGATTTGAACAAATTTTACACCGATAATCCCGCAATGTGGGAAGAAGACGAATCTCACGAAGGTTTTGAATGGGTGGATTACAACGACCGCGACAACTGCGTAATAGCGTTTATTCGCAAGGCAAAATCGCAGAAAAAGAGATTTCTTTTCGTGTTTAATTTCACGCCGGTTATTCGCAACGATTATCGTTTGGGAATCGCCTACGACGCGAAGTTTAAGGAAATTTTCAATTCAAACGCGAATCAATACGGCGGCGAGGGTTTGGGCAACGGCGGAAAAGCGATAAGCGCGAAAAAAGAGCCGTCGCAGGGCAAAGAATTTACCTTACAAATTGATTTGCCGCCGCTTGCGTTTAATATTTTCGAGTTTGAAGTATGAAAAAGGGGAACGAAAATATGACAAAACGGCTTTACAGAAGTGAAAAAGACGTAATGATTTTCGGGATTTGCGGGGGGCTTGCCGAGTATTTCGGCATTGACCCCGTTATTTTGAGAGTCGCGGCTGTTATAGCGACTATCGCCACGGGCGTTATTCCTTTTACTGTGGGATATTTTATCTGTTACGTTATAGTTCCTCAAGATATTTCGTATGCAAAAGTTGTAAAAAAATGAGGCAAATAGACCTTGGCAAATCGGGATTTTCCGTACCGTCGATAGCAGTCGGCTGTATGCGAATTTCCGAAATGCCAAAAATAGAACTTCGCAAATTTATAGACGTCGCCATAGAAAACGGCGCAAATTTTTTTGATCACGCCGATATTTACGGCGCGCAAAACGAAGGCGACGCCGAAATCGCTTTTGCAAACGCAATAGAAATGAACGCAAATATTCGCGAAAAAATAATAATTCAGAGCAAGTGCGGAATTCGCGAAAATTCGTTTGATTTTTCAAAAGAATACATATTGGATTCGGTGGACGGAATATTAAAACGTCTGAAAACCGACTATTTGGACGTGTTTTTGTTGCATCGTCCCGACGCGCTTTTTGAGCCCGAAGAAATTGCCGAGACGTTCGATATTCTTGAATATCAGGGAAAAGTGCGTTATTTCGGCGTTTCAAATCAAAAACCTATGCAAATCGAACTGCTGAAAAAGAGCATAAATCAAAAAATAGTCGCCAACCAACTGCAATTATCCATCGCCGCTTCAAATATTATAACGCACGGATTTTTCGTGAATATGCAAACCGACACGGCAATTTCCCGCGACGAAAGCGTTTTGGATTATTGCCGACTAAAAGACATCACGGTTCAAGCGTGGTCGCCGTTTCAATACGGATTTTTCGACGGAACGTTTATCGGAAGCGAAAAATATCCCGAACTCAACGAAACTCTCGAAAAAATTGCCGAAAAATATTCGGTTTCTTCTACGACGATAGCGGTCGCGTGGCTCTTTCGTCATCCTGCAAAAATTCAGGTTGTTACGGGAACGACAAATCCGCAGCGCCTAAAACAATGCATTGCCGCGAGCGAAATTACGCTTACCCGCGAAGAATGGTACGAAATTTGGCTTTCCGCAGGCAATTATTTGCCTTAAAAATGCGCAAAAATTTTCGGTAAAAAAACAATGCAGCCAATGACGGTCGCTCCGCTTGCGGCAATCAAAACCGCGCCTGCGGCAACGTCTTTCGCCTTTCCGATTAAAGGATGATATTCGGACGTAACGCTGTCGCTCAAACATTCCAAAGCGGTGTTCAGTCCTTCGGCGACCCAAACCGACATTATAGATAAAATAATAAACATCCATTCGTCAAAATTTATTCTGAAAACAAATCCCAAAATTATCACGATAAAAGTCATCATCGTGTGAATCCACGCGTTGTGCTGCGTTTTTATTATCAAAAACACTCCGTTTAGCGCGTATCCGACGCTGTCGATTCGCTTTTTTATAAAATTAAATACGGGCATAATTTTCCTTTCAATTATACAAAATTTTATCTATTCTCCCGAACGCGGATGCGCTTGTTTGTACGATTTTAGCATTTTTTCTATGCCCACGTGCGTATAAACCTGCGTGGAAGCGAGCGACGAATGTCCAAGCATTTCCTTTACCACGCGAATGTCCGCCCCGTTGTCGAGCAAATGCGAAGCGAAAGAATGTCGCAAAATATGCGGACTTTTTTTCTTCGCTTCGGAAACTTTCGAAAGTTCTCTGGTTACAATTTGACGAATTCTTCGCACGGTCAAAAGCGAAATATCGTCTTTGTGCAAAGTTGCGCGCTCCCCTTTTAAGTCGTCGTAATTTTTGCTTTCTTTGCGCCCGCTTTTTGCGGTTCGCGGAAAAACAAAACCATCCTTTCGTATATTTTCGCCTAAAAATTCTTTCAAAAGTTTTATTGCGACGTCGGTCAAAGGCACGATTCTTTCCTTTCTGCCTTTTCCCATTACGCGCATTGTGCCGTTAGACCAGTTAATTTCGCGTCTTCGTAAATTGTGAAGTTCGGAAACGCGAATCCCGCTTCCGTAAAGCAATTCGACAATCAATTCGTCGCGTATAATAGTCGTCGGATTTTGCGCTTCTTGCGCTTCTTGTTGTTCTCCTTCGTAATCTTCGGCAAGTTCGCGCATTTGCGGTTCGGTAATTATTACGGGAATGGTTTTTTCAAGTTTCGGCACGGACACCAAACGAACGGGATTTGAAAACAGTTCGCCGACTTTTATCATATATTTTCCAAACGAAAGCAAAGTCGAGCGTTTTCGGGCAATACTTTTCGCTTTTTGTCCGTCGTCTTTTAGAAAATAGACATATTTTCGTATATTTCCCTTCGTAAAAATGCTTACGATATCGCTATCTTCGGCAATTTTGAGGACTTCTGCGAATTGTCGCAAGTCGCGTTCGTATGAGTCGGCAGTATTTATAGAATAGCCGCGCTGCGATTCTATATAATTCAAAAATTCGCTTACCGCTTTTTTCCATTGCATAAAAAACCTCGTTTCTTTACTGAAAAATAAATTATTTCCGAATAAATTAAGTAGCAAAACGTATTTTTAGGCAAAAATTAAGGAGTTATTATGAAAAAAATACTTTTCGCGTTATGTTTTTGCATATTGTTGTGCGTTTCCTGCTCAAAAAAATCCGCGCCGACGGAGAACAGGACTACTCGCTATATCGAGGATTACATAACGAGTTTGAAGGAAATAGAAATTCCTCCCTCCGCGAAATTCGATAGTTTTTTATCTACGACGGAAAAAATGAATTTAGCGACGGAAAATTCAAACGAGCCGTTGGACGATTCGTTGCTTTTGGAATTTAGGGACTTGATTGTGGAAACGATGAAGGCGAACAAAACCGCCGCCGAAGAGTTTCGCGCGCTTGCTATGAAAGACAAACCCGATTACGTTGAAGACACGATTTATATTTTGTTGCGAGCGGCGACCGCTATTTTGGGGCAATCTTACGAAATGCGGCGCGAGGCGATGACGTGGTTTCATAGGTATTTTTCGCTTGGAACGCCGCGTTTTTTTAACGAATATTCGCAAAGAATGTCGCAGGCGATGGAAAGCAGCAAGCAGGCGTTTTTCTTTTTGACAATGGCTCGCGTGCGGCAAAAAGTAGTAACAGGCGATACTTTAGACGTTTCAATTCAAGAGTTTTTGAATATTCCCGATATTCCCGAATACGAAGAACTTGCCGCGCCGCTGTCCGACAGCGAGGATTTTTTAGATAGCGTTTCGACGGATAATATATGAGTTGTTTTTGGAGAATAAAATATTACACTTTCTATATTTTCCCCCAAAATTCATAAATTCGCTCCGCTCTCGATTCGATAATTTTTCCGTTTGCAAGCGTAATTTTATATGCGTGAAGAAGTTGATATTTTTCGCCGTCAAAATTACTTTTGTTGTATTTTTTGTCGCCGACGATAGAATGTCCTATATATTCCATAGAAGCGCGAATTTGGTGCGAACGTCCCGTGTGAAGCGTTATTTCGAGCAGAGAAAATTTATCTTTCGTCTCTTTTGGAAAATATTCCGTATGCACAAATTTTGAATTGTCCGACGGTTCCTGCGACAAAAAAACCTTGTTTTTTTTCTCGTCTTTTTCCAAAAAACCTTTAATTTCGCCCGCTTTTTCAATTTTGCCTTCTACGACAGCCAAATATTTTTTTTCAATTTTTCTGTTTCGCATTTGTTCGTTGTAAAATTGAAGCGAATTATACGTTTTAGCGAATATTACAAGTCCGCTCGTATTTTTGTCGAGCCGTTGAACGGGCGCGGGACGAAACGTTTTCGTGCAAAGACGCGAAAGATACGTTTGAACCTGCGCGGCAAGCGTGTTTTTGTATTCTGTTTTGTCGGGATGCGTCAAAAGTCCGACGGGTTTGTCCGCAACTAAAATTTCGTCGTCTTCATAAACGATATTCAGGTTTAATTTTTCGGCGCAAATTTGCGGTTTTTCTTTTTGCAAGTCCGAAATTTGATTATCCGAAAGCGAAATTGAAACGACGTCGCCAATCTGCAAAATTTCGTTTTCTTTTATTCTTTTTGAGTTTATTCGGACAATATTTTTTCGCAAAAGTCGATAAATTACGGAATTTTGGGCGTTATTTAAATATTTGCTCAAAAATCTGTCTATTCTTTGCGGCGCTTCGTTTTCGGTGATTTCGATTTTTTTCACTGTTCACAAATTCTCCGCTCGACAGTAAGCGCGTGGTGAATAAAATTTTCCGCTCTCGCGAAACGCGAAATATGTTCGGCGGCGTTTTTAAGTCCTTTTTGCGAAATTTGAACAACCGAAATTTTTTTGCGAAAATCGTCGACTCCCAGCGGCGAAGCGTATCTGCTTGCGGCGGCTGTCGGCAAAACGTGATTCGTGCCGACAAAATAATCTCCGACGGGAACGGGCGAAAAATTTCCCAGAAATATCGCCGAAGCGTTTTGAATTTTTTCCAAATCCGCGCTTGGATTTTTTGTTGAAATTTCCAAATGTTCGGGCGCAATTTCGTTTATGAGTTTTGCCGATTCTTCGCCGTTTTGCGTAACAAAAATACAAATTGCGTTTTTTGATAATTTTTCAAAAATATTTTTTACCGGCGACTTTTCAATTTCGTCAAGTAGCGCCGATTTTACTTTTTGCGCGAAATCACTGCTTTCGGTTATCAAAAACGCGCTTTCGTCGCCGCTTCCGTGTTCCGCCTGCGAAAGCAAATCCAGCGCGACCCAAACGGGATTTGCACTTTCGGCAGCCCAAATAACGATTTCGCTCGGTCCGGCTACAAAATCAATATCCACCGTTCCGTAAACTTCTTTTTTCGCCGCCGCCACAAAACTGTTTCCCGGACCGACAATTTTATCGACCGCGCGTATCGATTTAGTTCCGTACGCAAGAGCCGCAATCGCCTGCGCCCCGCCGATTTGATAAACTTCGTCGATTTCCAGCAAATCGAAAACAAACGCAATCGCGGGACTTAACTCGCCGTCGCGGCACGGCGTAACGGCGACGATTTCGCTAACGCCGGCGATTTTTGCGGGTATCGCGTCCATAAGAACCGTCGACGGATAAACCGTGTGTCCGCCCGGAATATAAAGTCCTACGCGCTTTAGAGGCAGGATTTTTTGCCGTAAAATTCCTTCTTTCGTTTCCAACGTGAAAGACGGGTCGTTTTTTTGCATTTGATGATAGTCAAAAATTCTTTTCGACGCTTCTTTTATTGTTCTCGCGATGGCTTTGTCGATTTTTTGCGCTTGCGAACTTATATATTTTTTTTGCAAACGCACGTTTTTTACGGTCAAAATTCTATTGTCGAATTTTTTGCAATATTCAAAAAGCGCCTTGTCTCCGTTTTCGGCGACGTTTGAAAGTACTTCTCTAACCGATTTTTCCACTTCGTCATTGCGTTTTTTTCGGCTGTTTTGAATTTCGGATAATATTTTATCGCATTCTTTACTTCCGAATTTCAAAACGGGTATTTCAATTTTCATTTTTATCTCCAAAGTTAAGTTTTTTGTTGTGAAAAATAATTTTTTACCAACTCACCACTCCCATAAAACGTCGTATTTTTGAATATTTTCTAAATAATATACTCTTTTAATTCGTCGAGCGGTTCGTCAAAATCATCGGACATTCGCATTTTTCCTTTGGCAATTCCGTAAAACGATTCTATTCCGACGTTATTTTGAGCGGAAATTACAATATTATCAATAAGTCGCGTTTTGCTTTGAGTTGTACGAACGGCGACAGAAACCAAAACGTTTTCGTCTGTAATTTCTTTTGTTTCTTTTGCGCAAAAATCCGTAATTGCGACGTATTCCGCGTTAAAATATTTTGCGTAAGAATAATATTTCAGTAAAAATTCTTTAAGTTTGTCGGCTTTTTTTTCTTTTTTCGCAAATTCGCGCAATTTCTCCAATCCTTCGCAAATAATCGATACCTCCGCTCTTTCGTCGGCGGTCAAATATACGTTTCGCGAACTCATTGCCAAACCGTCTTTTTCGCGAACTATCGGATGAACTTCAATTTCCGTCGCTAAATTCAAATCTCGCGCCATTTGCTTTATTACTAATACTTGCTGCGCGTCTTTTTGCCCGAAAACCGCAACGTCGGCAAGCGAAATATTAAATAATTTTAACACGACCGTACAAACGCCGTCAAAATGTCCTGGGCGACTTTTTCCTTCAAGCAAGGTCGTTATTTTCCCGCAATTTATTTTTGTGTCAAAGCCGTCGGGGTACATTTCTTCAACGCTCGGCGCAAACACGAAATCCGCTCCCCTACTCTCGCATTTTTTACAATCGTTTTCAAATTCTCGCGGATATTTCGCAAAATCCTCGTTTGGCGCAAATTGCGTAGGATTTACAAAAATGCTGACAATTACAATATCGCCCAAAGTTTTCGCCTTGTCGATAAGTTTCAGATGTCCTTCGTGCAAAGCGCCCATCGTGGGGACAAGAACTATTTTTTTGCGCTCAATTTTATATTTTTTTGCAATATTTTGCAAATTTTGCGTTTCCGTAATTATTTCCATAAATTACGCTCCGCCCGTTTTTCTTATTTTTATTCCCTGCGAAATTAAATATTTTTTTATATCTAAAACTTTACATTCGCCGTAATGAAGCATACTTGCCACAAGCGCCGCGTCGGCGTTGGCGACGGTTAAAACTTGCGCCAAATGTTCTACTTTTCCGCCGCCGCCCGAAGCGATTACGGGAATCGATACCGCGTCTACAATTTGTTTTGTCAAATTTATTTCGTAGCCGTTTTTTGTTCCGTCCGCGTCTATGGAATTTACTACAAGTTCGCCCGCGCCTAAATCTTGTCCACGTTTCGCCCACTCAATAGCGTCAAGTCCCATATAAGTTCTGCCGCCGTTTATTACTATCTCGTAGCCCGACGGAATTTTTTTGCTTTTTTCGACTTGTTTTACGTCCATCGAGAGAACTACGCATTGCGCACCGAACGCCTTTGAGCAATCGTTTATAAGTTGCGGATTTTTTACCGCCGCGCTATTTACGTTTACTTTTTCGGCGCCCGCCAAAAGTACTTTTGCGCAATCCGAAACGCTGCGCAAGCCGCCGCCTACCGAAAAAGGAATAAATACTTGTTCGGCGACTTCGCTTACGACGTTGAGCATAATATTTCTGTTGTCGCTTGAAGCCGTTATGTCGTAAAAAACCAATTCGTCGAGTCCTTGCAAATAATATTCTCGCGCTTTTTCTACGGGGTCGCCGATGTCTTTTGTATCGACGAATTTTATACTTTTTGCAAGTTTTCCGTCGCGCACGTCCAAACAAGAAATAATTCTTTTTGAAAGCATAATTTCTCCGATTTTTTATAAATTTGCAAAGGAAAATAATATATTCGATAAACAAAACGACGATTTAAGCGTTAAAATTCGGCGTTTTTGCAAAATTGTACCGATTTTGAATATGGCTTTTATTATATTTAGGGGGGAAATTTTTAAAAAATTGAAAAGGATGGGCAATTTTATGATATTGAAATTTTGGATGTATAGAGCGTTTTTTATATCTACTTTGGGAATTTTGGCATTTACGTCAATCGTATTATTTTCTAATTTAGCGGGAAAAGAAAAAACGCATTTGCAGGCAAACGTATATACGCCTTTGGTGTGCGTTTCGTTTGACGTTAGCGAGGCGATTTTGAACGCCGCGTATAATTTTCGTGCGTATCAATATTCTTTTGAACTCGGTACTTATGAAAAAGGTATGGTATTTTTGGACGATTTGGATAAAGCGCTTGACTCGCTTAAAAAAATTACCAAAGAATATCCGCAGGAGTTATCCGACGTCGTAAAAGATGTCGACGAATTGATGAAACTGTCGAAAGATTATCGATATTTTTCGCAAAAGATAAAAGAAAGCGCGACGGAATCTGTCGTGCATTCAAAAAATGCCGAAAGATTGACCTTGCAAGCGGAAAAATATCTCGACGAATATTGGGGAGATTCGATTAAAGCGCTTATGGCGGCGGAAGTAGAAAGCGGCGACAAAGCCCGTTTAACTCGTCGAAACGAAAGATTGCTTGCTACGTTTAGTTCGTATAAGGGAATAGGAAGAAGCGAAGTAGCCACTTTTGCCGCTTCTCGTATGGCAACTATTGAGCAAAGAACCGAAATTACGGGAATTGCCATAGAAAATATGAAAGTTTTAGAAGACGTAATGAGTCATTTGAACAAAACCACGCGAGTGCCTTATTTTCAGGATTTATCAAAAAAAATGTTAGATACTATTGCGGCGTATAATTTTGAAATTAAAGAACTTATGGACCATTTTACCGAAATTGACGATTTTGCGTCGCAGAGAGTTAAAAATTATCAACAACTTTCGGTTTCGGCGGCAAATTTGGTAAAAGATTCCAACGAAAAACTTGAAGGATTGGCAAAAACTTTGGCTCGCGGGCAAAGCGGCTTAATATTTCACGCAATAATGTGTTTGGCAGGCACAATAATATTTGCGTTTGTTTATACGCGATTGTTTTCAAAAGGCGTGGTAAAAGACCTCAACAGCGTAATAAAAGGTTTGGACGAGTGTAGCGACGTGGTTTTCAACGACACGCAAATAAACACTTCCGCGCTTGCGAACATTTCGGATATATCGGAAAATCAAGCGTCGAGTTTTGAAGAAATATCGGCTCTTCTTAACGAAATAACTTCTATGACCAAACAAACTGCGGACAACGCCAAAAATACCGATATTTTGGTAAAAGACAGCGTAAACAAAGCAAACGCCAGCCGCGATTCTATGAATCGTTTGGAAGAAGCGGTTATGGAAATTCAACATTCTTCCAACGAAACGCAAAAAATTCTTAAAGACATAGACGAAATTGCATTCCAGACAAATTTACTTGCGTTGAACGCCGCGGTAGAAGCGGCGCGAGCGGGAGAATACGGCAAAGGATTTGCGGTCGTCGCCGAAGAAGTGCGAAATTTGGCGCAAAGAAGCGCAGAAAGCGCAAAAAAGACGGCTGAACTTATTGAAAGTTCGCAAAAAAGCAGCGCGCACGGAGTAGAATTGACAAAAGAAACGGCGGAAACCATAAAAAAGATTACGGAATCGTCGGATAAAATTGCAAAAATGGTAGGAGAAATTACAATCGCCGCCGACGAACAGGCAAAAGGCGTTTCGCAAATTAACACGACCATCGCCGATATGACGCAAGGCACGCAAAATATTGCGGTAAATCTTAAAGATATGCACGAAAATTCCGAAGATTTGTCGCGGCAAACGGACAAATTGAAAGCGTTAAGCACCAATATGATAAAAACCGTACACGGACACAAAGGCGGCGCAAAACACAAGAAAAACGTAATTCATCGCAACACAAAAAGAGCGCATATCGGCGAACGCGACGCGCAACTTATAGAATTTCGCGACGATAGCGAGGGCTAAATATTGAAGGTGTTTTTTTCGGCGGGCGACGTTAGCGGCGACATAAACATCGCCGCGCTCGTCGCAAAATTGCGCAAAAAATATCCCGACGTTAAATTCGGCGGACTTGGCGGACCGCAAATGCAAAAAGCGGGTTTTGTAAGCGATTTTGAATTTTTGAAATTTAATAAAATGGGATATTGGGAAGTTATTAAAAATCTTCCGTTTTTCTTGTCGGCGCAGAAAAAATTCATAAAAAAAATGAAAGCCGAAAAACCGGACGTTCTTGTTTGCGTGGATTTTCCGGGCTTCAACAAAAAATTAGTCGTTGAAGCGAACAAACTGAATATTCGCGTAATTTGGTTTATCGCTCCAATGATTTGGGTGTGGAAAAAAGAAAGTTATTTGAAGTTTTTTGAGAAGAATAAAGCGCATATCGCCTGCATTCTTCCTTTTGAACCCAAACTTTGGTTGCCCAGAGTAAGTACGGTAAGTTTCGTCGGAAATCCGACTTTGGAAAATTTTGATTATACAACATTTTGTCCGAAAATTCCCATAAATCCGAAAGAAAAATTTACTTTGGCGCTAATTCCGGGAAGCAGAGAACAAGACGTAAAAAATATATTGCCGTTTATGCTCGAATGCGCGGAAGTATTAAAAGCATTATACGGAAAAATAAAAATCGTCGTGTCGAAAATGCCGCAGTTGCCGCAAAATTTATACGAAAACGCAAAAAATTTAGGTTTTGAAATTGAAACGGATTTTAACAAAATTTTGCAAGAGGCAAATATCGCGCTGTCTTATACGGGAACCGTTTCTTTGCAGGTCGGACTTGCCGCAATTCCGCATATAGTTTTGTATAAAACGTCGGCGTTTAATTTTTTCGTTTTCAAAATGTTAATAAAAAAAAGAATACTTATAGGACTTTCAAACATCGTCGCACAAAAGGAAATCGCCCCCATATTTATGCAAGACGAAATGAAAATGACAAAAGAAAACGTAATTTTAGCCGCGCAAAAAATCATAAAAATCATAGAAGAACCCGACGAATACGAAAAAATTACAAAAGAATTATGCAATTTGCGTTTGTTGCTCGGCGACAAAAAAACAAGCGAAGAACTTTTAAGTTTAATCGAAAGGAGCGTTAATTTATGAATATAGCGGTTGCGACGTCGATATTTGCGCAGAACAATTTTGACCCGTTTATGACTATTGAATATGCCGAAGAAAACAAAATTGCGGCTATTCAATTTTTTATGAGTAAAAATATTCAGGACGATTCGGCAAAAATCGAAAAAATTAAAAATTCGTGTCAAAGCAAAGCGATTAAAATTTTGTGTCATTCGCCGCAAATACTCGGAAATGTTTCTGCCGATACCGCTCATTGCGATGCGTTATCGTCTCTTTTTTACGAAGAAGCGAATAAATATTGCATTTTTCATTTTGACGAAACCGCCGAAATCGACGCAATGATTTCGGATTGCGAAAAACTTGTCGATTTTGGAATTACGCCTTGCATAGAAAATTTTTACGTAGACAAAACCCGATACGGTTTAGTCGCAAATATGGAAAAATATTTGTCGTTTTTCGACAGAATTTCGGTAAAAGAAATTCCCGTAATTCCCGTTTTGGATTTTCCGCGACTTTTTGTGGAACAATTTACAAATTTTCATCCGATTTTTTTGTCGGAACTGCTTATTCAAAAATTTACTCGCAAAAAAATAATAATTCACGCCATAGATTCCGTTTCGCCGCATCAAAATCGCGAAGATTGGTGCGCCGTCGGAAGAGGAATCGTCGGCTGGACAGATATTTTTGAATATATTAAAAAGCAGGGAGTTTTTGCGGAATACGCCGTTTTGGAATACGAAAACACGTATTTTATTAACGAGAGTATTAAAAATTTGAAAAAATAAAATTTAAGTTAAAAATTGCGAAAAATTATTTTTAATTATGTCGTCGGCTATTTTTACGGCGTCTTTTACGTAATTTTCGCAGAGTTTTTTTCGCTCGGCGGATTTCCATTCGACGTTTTTTGTAAGCGCCCGACAACAAACCGATTTATGCAATTCCTTAAATTTATTTTGAAGTTCCTTTGCCGCCAAAAGCGACAATTTATTGGATTCAGCGACGTTTTTTCTTCCGGCAATTAGTCCAAACGCCATTGTACAAGCCGTTATTGCTCCGCAAGCGCACCCCGATTCTCCCATTCCCGCGCCGAAAGCGGAAGCGATTTTTTTATCGTTTTCACACAATCCTAATTCGTATGTTTCGTTGAACGCCCGCAAAACCGCTTCGCTACACGAAAAACCGTCTTTGAAATAACAAAGCGCAGTTTCGACGGCGCAAGCGCGATTTTTAGTCAATTTTTTTGTACTATTTACGAAAGAAGTGAAAATTTTCTTTGAAATTTCGTCTTTGAGTAATAGTTCAGGATGCCACTGCACAGCCCACAAATAAGGATGAGTCGGCATATATGCGGCTTCAATAAGTCCGTCGTCCGCCAAAGCCATAATTTCAAGTTCTTTTGAAATTTCGTTTATTCCCTGATGATGAGAACTATTTACTTCAATGCGTTCTTTTTTTATAATTTTTCCCAAAGGACTTTCGAGAAAAATTTTTACGGAATGCGCAAAAACGTCAAAAGGCGGTTTTTGCGCGTGATTTATGGATTTAGAAAATTCTGCGGGAATATCTTGATATAAACTTCCGCCGAGCAAAACGTTAAATATTTGTATTCCGCGACAAATTCCCAATGCCGATTTTTTTTTATTCAAAACTTCTTCGCGAAAAATATGCTCTTCCATTTTATCGCGCAAGTCGCATATTTCTTCGCAACATTCTCTTTTTTTTTGACCGTAACGTTCAGGATTTACGTCGTGTCCGCCCGTAAACAAAAAACCGTCGCAAATTTCCGCAGTATTTTTAAGCGTTTCTTCGGACGCGGTCAAAGGAAGAATTATCGGTGCGCCGCCCGCTTCTTCTAATCCTTGCATATAGCCGGGAAGCATCCAAACGCTGTCTTTTTTCTCGTCCCAAAGTGGAAGAACGCCAATTATGGTTCGTCTCATATTTTAGTTCTCGCGTAATATTACAAAAAAATATGGCGGAAAAATTATCTCCGCCATATATAAAATATTATCCCAACACAACTTCGACTTTATGCGTTTTTCCGTCGCCGTGCGGTTTAATCACGTTGCCCGAAATTTCTTTTCCGTCTACCGTAATCGATTTTACGCCGTGTTCTACGCCGTTTGGATTTTTCACGGTAATTTCGTAAGTCGCTTTTCGGAAATTTCGTTTCGCCGAAAATTCTTTCCAATCCTTTGAAATTTTAGGGTCAATTTTTAGTCCGTCGTAATCGGGCTGCAAACCCAAAACCCACTCGGTAAGCGATTGGTGCATAGTCGGCGCGGTTCCCGTAAGCCAAGTGTGTCCGCCTTGTCCAAAGCCGATTCCGCCGCGTCCGCGAACATATTCGGGATAAACGTATGGCTCGCTTTTGTATCTGTCTTGGTCGCTAGCCAAATTTTCGGGCAAACATTTTTCGTAATATTTTACAGCGTCGCCGCCGCGATTTAAAAGCGCGTAACTCTGCACAAGCCAAGCGTTTAAGTGCATAAAAATAGAACCGTTTTCTTTCATTGCGGGCGGCTCTTTTTCTATATTCCAAGTTCTGCTCGGCAATTCTTCGCGCAAAGCGAGTCCGTTATAAACGGGAAAACAAATTTGTGCGCCAAATTCGCTGTCCAAAATTTCTTCTACTTTTTTTATAACGATTTTCGCGCGATTTTCGTCGGCGGTTTCGCAGTTGATTCCAAACGCCTGCGGTTCAAGAAAAATTTTCGCTTCCGCGTTTTCGCTTCTTCCCAAATCCTTTTTATTCGCGACTCTCGACAATGCGCGAATGTAATAACCTTCTTTGTCTATGGCGTATTTTTCTAATGCGTCGTATATTTTTTTCGCGCGCGCAATATAATCGTCCGCAAGCGCAATTTCTTTGTTTGCGACTTTAAGCAAATTTGCCGCGTCAATCAAAACTTTGTATAATTGCTGCGCTACCATAACGCTTTCTACGTCTTTATTCCACTCGCCTGCGGTGCGCAATTCGTTAAGGTCGTCGTTCCAGTCGCAATCTTTCATATACGGCAAATCGCGGTCGCTTCTGTCAGTCCAAACGCGGTCTATCGCCTTTTGAATATGTTCCAAAATCGTGCCGTAAATTTCGCCTTCTTTTTCGTGAACTTCGGCGTAGGCAATCTTTTCATCCAAAAACGCAAAATCTCCCGTCTCTTTTATGTATTTTATTATTGCCATAGGAAGCCAAATCGGGTCGTCCGACGCTTGAATATTGCGATTTCCCGGCTGGTCTATAAAGAAATTATGATACGAAATTCCCGTAGAAAACATTTGCGTGGCAATGTGTTTAAGCGCCGATTTTACGACGTCCGACGAATACGGCAAATTGAAATTTACGTCCTGCAAAATATCGCGAAATCCCCATCCGTATTCGTATCCCGTGTGATATCGCGATTTCATTCTGTTGAGAATATAAACCACGCGGCACTGATATTGAAGCCATTTGAAAGCGCGATTTATTTTTGCGCTCGGAGTAGAAATCGTAAATTGCGACATCATATCGCCCCACCATTTTTTCACTTCGCCGAGCATTTTTTCGCGATTTTGCGCTTCTTTTACCGTGGCAATCATTTTTTTGAGATACGTTTTTTTGTTCAAATAATAATCTTTTGTGGAACTTGCGATAAGCGCGACGGCAAATTCGACTTTTTTGCCCGCTTCAAGTTTGATTTTATTTCTGAAAACGCCGCAAGTTCTCCGCAAATACGCCTGATTCGTGTTAGAAAGCGGTTTTGCGTCGATAATTCTTAACGGTTCGGCAAGCGAATGAAATCTATCTCCCGTAAAGCGTTCTTCGTTGGTTTCGTATTCGGTATTTTCGGTATTAAGCGTGGAAACGAAAGCCGCGACGTTTCCGAGCATTCCGTTAATTTCCGCTTTTACGTCGTTTACGCTTGTTCCGTGATTTCTGCGAAAAACTATCGCGTTTAAGTCCTTGTCCCAGTTTGCGCCGCCGAAAAATCCGTCGTTGTCGCCCGCAAGAAGTCGAATAAGCGCGTCGCCCATATGAATAGGAACAAACGGATAAATTTCAAGTTCTTTCGTTTCGTTCGTCGTGTTTTCTACGACAATATTTTGTATCCAGCCGTCAAATTCTTTTGGAACAAACATCGTCTCTTCGGTTTTTACTCCCTTATATTCCGACTCGAATTTTATATATCCGAATCCCAGAGAAGTTTTAAACTTTTGTCCTTCTTTTTTGACCGGCTGCCAAGTCGTCGTAAAATAATCGCGAGTTTTCGCGTCGACAATATAACAATAACGACCCTTGTTGTCGGCGTCGTTGAGGTGCAACTGCGTGTCCACAAAAGTGTTTTCGTGCGTTCCGCGAACGTCGAATCCGCCGCCTGTGTAACTTACTCCCGAACAAAACGTTTGCGTTCCGGGCTGGTCGGGACGAACTAAATAATGCAGCCACGGCTCCGGCGTGCGTGGATTAAAAATTTCAAATTCGTCTTTTTCGTTAAATTTTCCGTATTCCGCCATAAACATACTCCTAAATTTAAGGTTACTGGTTTTTCTAAAATACTATATTTTTCAAGCGATATGCTGTTTTTTCTTTTTCAAAAATTGTCTAAACCGCTTCTATTTCGTCGAGCATTTTTATTCTTTTTTCGTGTCGACCGCCTTCGTATTCGGTATTTAGCCAAGCGAAAATAATTTTTCTTGCGGTTTGTCCGTCAATAAATCTTCCGCCTAACGCCAAAATGTTGCAATCGTTATGAAGACGAGTCAATTTTGCGTATTCGGCGTTGTCGCAAAGCGCCGCTCGCGCTCCTTTTACGCGATTTGCGGCTATCGAAATTCCAATTCCCGTGCCGCAAATAATTATTGCTCCGTCTACTTTTTTGGAAACCACAGCCCGCGCCGCTTTTTCGCCGTAAATCGGATAATCTACGCTGTCTTCGTCGTCGTCGCAGCCGCCGTCTGTTACTTCAATATGTATCTTTTCCAAAAACGAAATAATATCCTGTTTCAGCCGATAGCCGCCGTGGTCGCTTGCCACCATAACTTTTTTAAACGACATATTTCAATACTCCTTTTTTTTGCGTTATTTTCGACTAAAAATAACTAATTTCCAACTTTATTTACGGTAATTTTTCTCTGAAAATCGTCGAAATTTTTAGGAAAATCCGCAAATTTAACCGAAATTTGATATCCGCTATTGTCGGGATGTTTGGCAAAAATTACCGCGCCGTCAAAACTCGATACGTTTGAAAGAGACGACGCGATAGAAAACAATTCTCCGTCCGCGTTGTCCGATTTTTCGCTTCTTAAATACGTAATTTTGCAAGTATTATTACTCGGCGAAAAGGATTCGGGCGTTCCATACGGTTCAACCGCTCGCAAAACCGAAAAAACGTAATCGCCGAATATTTTTCGCATTTCTTCGCGAATTTCCACTACTTTTTTGCCGTCGTTTTTCTTTTCAAAACATCTTAAAAGACCAGCCCACGCGCCAAGATTGTTCTGATTTAACGAAATAGCCAATCTATACATTTTTTCCGTATCTATTAAACCTTCCACGCAAGCGCGGTCTGCGTCCGCAAGCGCGTCGTCGAATTGCATTTGCAGAGTTTGCTTTTTTCTTGCGCCCGAAAATTCCTTATCCGACCTGTGCTGGTTAATATAATACATTAAAAAAAGCAAGCCCGCAAAAACCAAAATTCCAAAAAGTACTTTTAATGCGTGTCCTTTTTCTTTCGGTTCTTCTTCCGTTCCAAACTCGTCATCATCGACTAAATTTCCCAATCCGATTCCCGCGCCCGCGCCTCGCGAACCCGAACTGCCGTAAACCGACATCGTTTTCGTAGTCGGATGATGACGGGAAGATTCGCCGTCTTCGTCCAAATTTGCCGCGTGTAAAATATCGTCGTCCGACATAGTTTTTTCGCCGCGATGCAATTCGGCTTCGTCGCGGTCGCTCAAATTAGCCGCGTGCAAAATGTCATCGTCCGACATCGTTTTTTCACCGCGACGCTGTTCGGTTTTCTGTTCCGGCTTTTGCTCGGCTTTTTGTTCTGGCTTTTGCTCCGGCTCCTGTTCAAAATCTTCGCTTTCTGTCGAATTTTGCGACAACTCGTCCGCTTCTTTTTTAACAATTCTATATTTTACTCCGAGTTCGTTTAATTCGGCTATTGCGCTTTCAAATTTTAATTTTACTCCCTCTTCATTGGGATTTATAATGAAATAATCAAATCCGCCCGTTGTTAATTGTTCTAACAGGCGAAAATACGAAATGTCCATACGGCTCGCCAAAATCTTGACGGCAAGCACTTTTCGTATACTTTCATTTTCGACGGGTTCCAATACTATTACGTTTACCAAAAATTATCCTTTCAAAGTTTTTTTAACATAAAAATACAATAAGTATTTGCTATTCTGCGTATTTTTTATATAAAATACAATAAGTATTTGCTATTCTGCGTGTTTTTAATGTATTTTTATGCGGTTTTAAGAAAATAAATACCCGAAAGGAAGTTTAATGTCAAGCGTAAAGAAGCACAGAAAAGCGAAAATAGCGTTGCATAAGCGCAAAAAACGCAGACGGCTCAATCGTCATAAAAAGAAAAAAGTTTAAGAACGAGGAGTACTTAAATGTCAAAAAGAATACTGGTTACGGGCGGCGCGGGTTTTTTGGGTTCGCATTTGAGCGAAAAATTATTGAAAAAAGGGCATAGCGTTATCGCCCTCGATAATTTTTTTACGGGAAACAAACGCAACATAAATCATCTTAAAAATTACGACGATTTTGAGTTGTTGCGACACGACGTTACCAATCCGATAATGTTGGAAGTCGATATGATTTACAATTTGGCGTGTCCCGCAAGTCCGATTCATTATCAGTATAATCCCGTAAAAACCACAAAAACAAGCGTAATGGGAGCGATAAATATGCTTGGACTTGCAAAAAGAGTGCGCGCGCGAATTTTGCAGGCAAGCACTTCGGAAGTTTACGGCGACCCGTTGCCGCAGTTTCATCCGCAACAGGAAACATATTGGGGAAACGTGAATCCGATAGGCATTCGCAGTTGTTACGACGAAGGAAAACGAATCGCCGAAACGCTATTTTTCGATTATCATCGACAAAATAAGGTAGATATTCGCATTATCAGAATTTTCAATACTTACGGACCGCGAATGCACCCTAATGATGGTCGCGTGGTGAGTAATTTTATCGTTCAGGCGCTTCAAAATCAGGATATTACGATTTACGGAAAAGGCGACCAGACGCGCTCTTTTTGTTATTGCGACGACCTTCTCGAAGGAATGTATCGGCTTATGGAAAGTAATTGCATAGGTCCTATGAACATAGGAAATCCCAATGAATTTACCATTTTGGAGTTAGCGCAAAAAATCATTGAAATTACAAATTCAAAGTCAAAATTAGTTTATCGCGACCTTCCCAGCGACGACCCAAAACAACGTCAGCCCGATATTTCTATGGCGAAAAAAGAATTGGATTGGTCGCCGAAAGTAGAACTCGCCGAAGGACTTAAATATACCGTCGCGTATTTTGACGATTTATTGAAAAAAGAACCCGACGCATTTGCGGAAATTCGCTGAATTAGATAATATTTTATCTTTTTTTCGTTAGCGTATAGCCGATACTCAAAGAATAATTGAAACCGAAAACGTATCCGATGTCGGAAGATTTGTTTGCGGCGTCTTTTGTTCCCATCAATAATTTGTGCGTAATGTCAAAATTATTCGTTTCGCCGAAGAATATTTTCCACAAAACGCCGCCTAAACTTCTGTTGTTGTATTGTTTGTAATCTTTGTTGTAATCGTATAGCCAAGTTCCTGCGGAAGCGCCAAAAACGATTTTTACGTTGCCGTCTTTATTTATGCAGCCGCCTAAATTAACGCCTCCGCCGATATATTTTAGTCCGCCGCAAACGTCGTAAGTAAAATAAATTCCTTTTTTGCTTATTCCGCCCAATTCAAGCGTAGAGCCGCCGTCCGCGTAAGAAAGGTCGCTAACAAATTCGGGACGAAACGAAAACACAAAATATTTGTCATCGTCTTGTCCAAACGACGCAACAGGCAAAAGCGTAAGCGCAAAAAAGCATAAAGCAAACGTTTTTTTTATCATTAAAATACCTTTCTCTTTTTTTATACGCGAAAGTTAATTTTTGCAAACGGAAAATTATTTGCTATATTTTCCCGTCGTAAAGTCGTTCGAGTGGAAATATCAAATCCCAATTTTTACCCCAAACTATATTTCCGCCGTCAATCCTGAATTTTTTAAAACAATCTTTCCGTCTGTATTTGTTATGTTGCGGATGCGGATGATTTTTAAGAAAACCGCCGAAATCGACGACCTTTTTTGTCGCGTCGTTAAAGGTCAATTCTACTCTGTATTCGCCGCCGTATTCCGCTTTAATTATTTGCGGCAAAACGTAAGAATCGTCGTTTTTGTATTCCACCGTTATTTTCATAAGCGTTTTTCCACTTTCTCAAAAGTAACATTTTTGTGATAAATAAAGAAATCTACCCATTTGGCGACTATTTGCAAAGAATAATTTCTAAGAAAATTCTTGAAATCTTTCAATTTTGCGCCTTTAAGCGGTTTCTTTCCCTTTACCTCTTTTATTTTTATTTCCTTTATTTCGCCGTCAACTATATAAAATTCCGCTTTGCTTTCAAACTCGCCGTATTTGCCGTGGCAATGAACGGGTTCGTGTTCGTCGGAATAAAAATATAGCACTATTCCCAAATATTCAAAAATGTTCGGCATATTGTTTCCTTGAATTATAAATTTCAAATATTAAAAATACTATTTGCCGCAAGACAAAAAAGAGAAGCGCAATTTATACGCTTCTCTCGTCGATAAAAACGCCGTTTGAAAAACCGCCGAAATTACAAACTCGCCTTAACCGTAGCGTTTAACTGCGGAATTACGTTGGCAAAAACTCCTATCGAATATTTTAACAGTATTCCAACTTTAAGTTTATGCGCGGGAGCGACGGTTTTCATCTCGTCTTTAATGCTTATAACGCTTTTTCCGTTCCAAGATTTAAGCGCGGAATTTATTGCCTCCGCCGCCTGATTTTGCGGCATTTTAAAATTTTCCTTCAAAAAAGAAAACGTTTTTACGGCTAAATCGGTGTTCGTTTTAAGCGGAGTCGTCGCTTGCGGAGGAAGAGACATCAAACTCGCCTGTATAACCAAAGGAGGAAGTTCGCCCGAATTAAAAGTTTTTTTCTCTTGCATACGATTTAGCGTTTTCAACAATTCCACCGATAAACTTGCGACTCCGTAAGTTGCGGGCGCACTTGCCTTTATTTCTTTAAGTGCCGCTTCTATTTTCGGCAAATCCGCCGTAAATTTAACGATATTTTTCTGCCTTTTTTCGTAATCCGCGTCTATTGTCGGCTGTTTTACCGCGACTTCCCGTCCCGACGAAACTTGTACTTGTCCTGAAACTTGTCCGCCTGCGCCGCCTACCGATTCAAGCGACATTGCGCCGCCAGCGCCCTGTGCGCCGCTTGTTTTTTGCGCGGTTTGCAAAGTTTTTTCTTCTTGCGTCGGCATATTATCGGGTTGCGGAATATAAAACGGAATATAAAACGGCTGCGGAGTTTGCGCTATGGTTTTTTCTTCCAATTCAAAAAAATCTTTGTCGCCGTTACGGTGTCTTATTGAAAGCACTTTTGAAATATCCGCAGAAAAATACGGACCGTCCTGCCAATGGTATTTTTTGTATTTTATCGCGTCGATGCCCACTTCCGAAATAACGGCTTGTATTTCGCTTCCGTCTCTCATAGTAATAAGGTCTTGCGCAAAAGCTCCAACCGCGACAAAAATAACCGCAAAAAATATTTTTAAGTGATTAAACATATTTTAACTCCTTTCTTATCTTTTTTTCGTCCACGTCCAGCCGACGCTCAACGAGTACGTAAAATTAAGAGTTTGATTTTCATAGCCACTCCATCCCGCGCCGCCGCCATACCAGCCATTGTCTCTTGACTGGTTTTCGTGTCCTTGTGCGTCGTGATACCACCGAACTCCAAACATCCATCTGTTTGTAATATCAAAGTTTCCTCTATTGCCAAACATTATTTTCCAAAAAGGTCCTCCAAAATTAAAGCCAGTGCCGTCGCTGTCGTATTCGCATCTCCTAGTATAATAGTTGTTGCCAGACCTCTCTTCAACATAGTGGTCAGTCCAACCTTCCAAACCTTCGGTATACCAGTTTCCTGCGGTAAGTCCAAAAACGTTTTTCACCGTTCCTTCTTTATTTATAGTACCTCCAAAATTAAAGCCGCCGCCGCCGTAAATTCCGCCGCCGCTAATTTCTACCGTAAAATAGAATCCGTTTGCGCCTATAACGCCCCATTCAAACAAACCGCCTACATTCTTCATTGCGCCAAAACGTTCTTCGGAACGAGCGGAAAAAACAAACGTTCTGCCGCCTTCGCTTTTAACTTTTTGCACGTGTTGCACGGGAGCGTGCGCGGGCGCAATAGGCGTATATTGCGGAACGTAAACGGGAAAATAAAGCGGGTGTTGCGCGTTTGAAGCGGACGCGCTTTCTTTTGCTTCAAAAACGTCTTTTTCGCCGTTTCTATATCTTATAGAAAATACTTTTGAAACGCTGACGACAAAAAACGGACCGTCCTGATAGTGCCATTTTTTGTATTTTATCGCGTCCGCTCCGACGTCCACCACGACGGCTTGCACTTCGCTTCCGTCTCTCATAGTAATTAGGTCTTGCGCCAATGCGCCCGTCGCGATGACCGATACCGCCAGAAAATACTTGATGAAATCAAGCGCTCTCATAAAAACTCCTTGGTTTAAATTTTTGAAATACAATATAGAAAAAACGCGACAAAAAACCGCGTTTGATTTTCAAAAGAAAAAACTGCGAAAAATATTTTGAACTTATATTTCGATAATTTAAACGACCGCGAGAGTTGCGGGGGGGGGGGGGGGGGGGGCCCCCCCCCCCCTCTTTTTTTTTT
>Ga0182485_1014_pt1 | contig 22594 bp, 18 predicted proteins | sample TergutMp193P3_FD_120825 | JGI IMG/M metagenome (GOLD analysis project Ga0182485, IMG submission 120825)
TTTTTCCATATTGTATTTCAAAAATTTAAACCTAAACTCAAAGGAGTGTTTTTATGAAAAAATTTAATTTTTTCAAGTATGTCGCCGTTTTTACGGCGTTTATTGCATTATTTTTCGCAGGATGCGGGGAAAATGACGACGAACTTGTCGACGGCACAGACCCGACAAATCCGAATGGCGAAATAGTTATTCCGAACGAACCGCCGTCGGTATCGGGCGGAGAACTGAAAAAAACAGGAGGAATCACGATAACCACAGAAGAAGATTTGCAAGATTTTATTGCGTTAGTCGCTTTGACTCTCGGTAGAGAATATTATGACAATTATTCCAGCGCTAAAAGAGCAGAGTTGCCAGAAGAATACTCCAAAAGCGGCGAATCGGCAAGCGGTTCCTTTACGATACGCGGCAATGTTCCACCAGGTTACGTAGAAGCATCGGAGAGCGTTTTTTTGCAATACGAAGGAAGGCAAAAAAGCGCAACAGGTGAACCTGAACCACCAATTGAAACGGGATACTACAGCGGGGCATACAAATTTTTTGATTTTTCAAACCACGGCGAGTTGTTTTTGGGCGGTTCAGTCGGTATTCTTGAAAAAGTATTCCAAAACGACGATGGGGCTATTGTGGCTACTATGCAGGCAAACGGAACATTAAATTTTGCGGGCAAATATCGCGGGAAAGTTGTTTTTGACAAAGTAACGGTTACGACAACTTACGACGATAATCGGTATAACAAGCAATCCAAAATTACAGAGGGAAGTTTTTATGTTCAAAGCGACAACGGAACTCCATTTAACTTGCCAGCGGAATTGCTTTCCAATTTTAATCCGCGTGGCAATTTTGAATATCCCGAATCAAAAATAACGATTTCGATGCCCGCAGTGCCTAACGTTACGGGCGGAAATTTGCAAGACAGAGATGGAGAAAGCGTAAACGAAGAAAACGTAAATTCTTTTTTTGTAGCGTTTATGCAAGAATTTGGAAATATTTACGATGACAAAGCTCCCCGCGACGCATTAGAAGCAAAAGATTTTTGGGAAACCCTCGAACACGGCAAAACGAGCGGTTATTATACCGGAAAAGCCGATGGTACCGAACAAATCAATAATATGGCGCACTATTTTTCTGATACGAAAAAAGTAGAATATCACGATTATTCAGACTATGGCGATTTATATTTTGGCGGCGGCTGGGGTAGCGCGGCTTTTGGCAATTATAAAGAAGATTCGTCCGAATGGAGCAGGACAGTCGAAACAATAATTAAAGGAACCGTAAAGTTTAACGGACAATTTAGAGGCGAACTTGTTTTTAATAATTTCAGGTATAAAAACGAAGAAGGAAGCATTACCGATTACAATGACGTTTATACGCACGTCAGCGGAAGCGTAAATATCGGAAACCTTGACGTTACCCAAAAGTACTTGGAATATGTTATTAAAGGAAATTCAATTCCGCTTTTGTAAGAAAAGAGTAAAAAATACTTTTTTAACAAAACGGGGGCGATTTTAAGTCGTCACTTTTTTTATTTGCGGCAAATAGTATTTTAACCTTCCGCTATAAATTAGGATAAATGGAATTACAAAAATAAAAATTTAACTTTTTTGAAAGGTTGTTTGTATGGAAAACAGTTTGGAGTTTATTGAAAAACTTGGTTTTAAGCGTGCGGGAGATGGAAATTAGAGCAGGACGACAGCGGGAAAATATTCTATGAACCCGATGGCGAACAAGTGCAGAAAAAATTAGTTTACGCTTTTGTTGCAAATGGTTGTGTAAAATATGTAGGTACAACCGTAAAAGCATTGAAGAAGAGAATGCGGGAGTATCGCAACTACAATGCAATACAAACAACGAACCGCGTAAATAATGCAAGAATAGTAGATGAACTTTTATTAGAAAACGGTAGCGACGTTTCTATATACGCAATATCAAGCGACGATATTAAGCGAAATATTGAAAAAACAAATCTTTATATAAACTTTGCCGCAGGATTGGAAGACGAATTGATAAAAGTATTGAAACCTGAATGGAATAATAAAGGAAAGAAAGAAACAAAATGAAAAAATTCGCGGCGGCTTTTTCTTCTCGCATTTTTAGCGGCATTGGGAATTTTCTTTTATAATTGATTGTATTCGTTTCTTTTTTTATTTTCCAGCAAAAACAGTAATTTTTAGCAAGCCAAAAGCAATAAATATTTACGAGTAAAACAGAAAAATTAGCGAAATTTCAAAAAATTTATTATATTTCTATATATAAGTTAAATATACTCGATTAAAAGGGAAAAATTTATGAAAAAAATTTTGCTTTTTTTGATAATTTTGGTCTTTCCTGCGATGTCGTTTGCAAAAGGCGAAGTTGTGGGTTATCTTCCCGAATATAGAAGCGCGCCGACCAACGAGCAGTTGGACAGATTAACGCATCTTATTTTGTTTTCTGCCACGCCGACAAATCACGATGTGTCTTTGCCAAGCGGCGGTTGGGTTAATACTTTAAGCGACATACTTCGCGGAAGGATATTGTTCGAGCAAAATATCGCGATAAGCGCAAACGTCGCGAGCGTGGCGATTCCAAAAGATATTTCGCGCAATCAGGCGGCTATTTTGCAAGTTAAAACAAATTCGGGCTTTAACTTAACGAAACGGATTTTAATTAAATGAAAAAAAGTTTAATTTTTACTTTTAAGGCGTTAATTATGTGCTTTTTAACCGCGACGTTTTTGGGATGCACGGGCGACCCGATTGAAAATAAAGAAAAGGAAAAAAAGGACTATGCGTATCAAGTCGCCAACGGCGCGATTATAGGTTATGCGGCGGGCTGGGCAAACGCTCCGAGCGAGGCGCAATTAAGTATGGTTACGCACGTTATGGTATTTCAAACGTATCCGACTGCGGACGGAGGGCTAACAAAAAACCATTTGCCAAAGTGGTCGATAGCGGATTTTGTAACGCTTGCGCACGGTAAAGGCGTAAAAGTGAGCATCGTTTTGGGCGGATGGGACAACAAAGGCGCAGGCACGCAGGCGTTTGCTTCGATTACCGCCAATCCGGCTCTTCGCGAAACGTTTGTAAATAACGTCGTAAATTTTGCGGACTCGCTAAATCTTGACGGTATCGACGTCGATTGGGAATATCCCGAAGGCGCCGCGCAATGGACAAATTTTATATCGCTTTGCGAAGAACTTAAACAGGCGCGCCCGAATTTAAGAATTTCAACCGCGCTTCCGGGACAAGACCCAAACGCTTACGTCAACGTAGTTAAAACAAGAATTTGGAAAGTTTTGGACGCGATTCATATTATGTCTTACGATATGGCATATTCGTGGCCCACGCATTCCGACGCGGAAAGGTCAAAACAACTTATTGACGCTTGGGCAAACTGGGGAATCGGACAAGAAAATTTTGACAAAAGAAAACTTATACTCGGCTGCGCTTTTTATGGTTACGGCGTTAACGACAAAGGCGAGAGTATTCAGATTGCATACAATCAAGGCGGCGGAACGGGTACCGATACTCCCGCTTCTCTAAAACAAAAAGTCGACCATTGTTATGACAACGGATACGGCGGAGTTATGATTTGGGAATTATCGCAAGACAGAAACATTTCCACTACTCCCGAATTGTTGAACGCGATTTATCAGGCAAATAACGCAAAAGGCGGATATACGGGAAAGTAAAAAAACGGCGATTTTTTGCTTTTAATTTGAAAAAAAGGATTTTTAATTAAATAAAAAAGGAGAAACTTATGAAAAAGTTTTTGGTTTTTTTGGCGATTTTGGCTTTACCTGCGATATTGTTTGCAAAGGGAGCGGTTATTCCTTATGTGGCGGGCTATCAAAATAGTGCGCCAACCAATGAAGAATTGAGCAAAATGACTCATTTGATGGTTTTTCAAGTGTTTCCAGACGCGAGCGGAAACTTATTGGTGAATGAGGCGGGACATTTACCTAATTGGCTCAGTCAGCAATGGGTTAGCAATGCGAAGGCGCAAGGCGTTAAGGTGAGTATTGCATTGGGAGGTTCAAATTGGAGTTATACGCAGGGTTTCATTACGGCGACAAACAGCGCAAATATCAACAATTTCGTTAACAACGTAAAAAATTTTGTAAATCAATACGGTTTTGACGGAGTAGATATTGATTGGGAATTTCCTAAAGGCGGGCAACAATGGCGGCAATGTATGGACTTATTAGAAAAATTGAAAAACGAGATGCCCGATAAAAGAATTTCGATAGCCGTTGGCGGAGACAGTCCGAATCCACAATGGGAAAATCATTTTGACGTAGGCGATGCAAGAAACGATGTTCAAACAAGAATTTGGAAAGCGGATGCGATTCATTTGATGACCTACGATATGGGCGGCGTTACCCAACCGGTTGTTTGGGATACTCACGCTTCCTTTAACGGTTCAAAATACTGTATTGACGCTTGGGCGACGTTCGGAGCGGGCAAGCCGGGTTTTGACAAAGAAAAACTTTTTATGGGTATAGCCCTTTATAACAATCAAGGAACGAATGGCGATAATGCGAGTTCGGTAACGCAAAAAGTTAATTATTGCTACGACAACGGATATGGCGGCGTAATTATGTGGGAATTGGTAGACGGAAGGAATTATCAAGGCGGATTGCTCTCTACAATTTGGAACGCAAATACGGCAAAAGGCGGATATACTGGCGGAACGACTGGCGGAGGCGGCGGAAATCCTACTGTTACGAACTACACAATTAACGCAAGCGCGGGCGCGGGCGGCTCAATTTCGCCTAACGGTCCGGTTTCCGTAGCAAGCGGCGCGTCGCAAACGTTTACGTTCAGCGCAAATTCGGGATATCAAATCAACGACGTTAAAATTAACGGAGCAACTAATTGGGGAGCGATAAGTAGCGGTTCTTATACTTTCAGCAATGTTACAAGTAATCAAACTATTGTGGTTACGTTTACAAGCACGAGCGGCGGAGGCGGAGGTGGAGGCGATAATCCCACACCGAGCGACGGCGTAGAATTGGCTGACGGAAGTTTTGGCAACGACGCGTGGAGCGCAATTTGGGACCAAACAAACGGTTCTGTTATAAATATATTTTCGCAGGGAAATCCGCTTTCTGCAACTTGGACTTTGGGACCAGACCCTTACGATATATATAACGGCAACGTTCCCGATGATAAGTGGCCATTTGTCGGCATAAGTTTTTTCGACGGTAATTGGACTAACGTTACTCAAATTACTATAAATTATTCGCTTAATGTTTCGGCTTATCTTGCGCTGTCGATGCAGGGAGATGTAACGTATATGGTAGAACTTCCGACGGGAACCCAAACGAAAACATTTACTATTAACCAATTCCAATTTGACCCGTTCGATTGGGATAAAGGTTCGCATTCGGGATTAAATATGTCGAAAGTTGAAAGTATTTCGATAAACGCGCTTGAATCAAACGGACTGCCGACAATGTTAACCGTAACTTCTCTTAAAGTGCAAGGATTAGTAATTGAAAACGAAGGCGGCAACGAAGGCGGCGGAAGCCCAATAACTCCGCGCAAATCGAATACGAAAACGATTAAAGGAGCAAACGTAAACATTTCAAACGGAAAACTTAATTTGTCGCTTGCGACTCCCGCAAACAGCGCGAATATCGTTTTGTTTGACCTTCGCGGAAGAGTGCTTTTTGAACGAAATATCGCAATTAGCGCAAATGTCGCAAGCGTCGCGCTTCCAAAAAATATTTCGCGCAATCAGGCGGCAATTTTGCAAATTAGAACAAATTCGGGCTTTAATTTGACAAAAAGAGTTTTGATTAAATAAGCGTTATTTTGCCCGCGTTTATATTCGCATAAGGACGTATTTCAAAATACGTCCTTTTTTATTTACGCGCAAAAACTATTTTTATACAAATATTATGCGAGAAAGCGAAGTTTTATGGATTTATCGGTAAAAATAAAAGACAAGATTCTGCCAAACCCTGTCGGAGTCGCAAGCGGAACGTTCGGATACGGAGAAGAGTATTCGACGCTCTGCGATTTAAACTCGATAGGCGCCATTTACACAAAAGCGATAACGCTTGAACCGCGAAACGGAAATCCGCCGCCGCGAATTGTAGAAACTCCGTCGGGAATGCTGAACTCCATAGGACTTGCAAACGTAGGAATTGACAAATTTGTAAACGAAAAACTTCCTTGGCTAAAACAACATTTTGCAAACGTCGTGATAATTCCAAACGTCGCGGGAACAAGCGAAGAAGATTATTGTCAAGTCGTCGAAAGATTAGAAGAGATTGACAACGTTTGGGGAATGGAAATAAATTTATCCTGTCCAAACGTGCAATACGGCGCGATTCACTTTGGCACAAATCCGTATATGGTAGAAGAAATTACGGAAAAAATACGAATGCGCACAAAAAAACCGCTTATAATTAAACTTTCGCCAAACGTTTCGGATATTTACGACATCGCTTCGGCGGCGCAAAACGGCGGCGCGGACGCGGTAAGTTGCATAAACACGCTTATCGGAATGGTGATAGATACGAATAAATGTCGTCCCGTTTTGGCAAATAAAACGGGCGGACTTTCGGGACCCGCAATTCGCCCCGTCGGCGTGCGAGCGGTTTATCAGGTTAGCCGCATAGTAAAAATTCCCGTTATAGGAATGGGCGGAATTACAAACGCCGACGACGCGATACAATATTTTTTGGCGGGAGCAAAAGCGATTCAAGTCGGCACGGCAAATTTCGTAGACCCGCAAATATCAAATACTATCCTTACGGGAATAGTAAAATGGATGGAAAGGCACAACGTAGAAAGCGTTGCGCAAATATCGACTTTAATGCGAGATTACTGAATGCAAGCGGACGGACACAGAAGCAGAATCCTTGAAAGATACGAAAAAAGCGGAATCGACGCCTTTCACGATTACGAAATTTTGGAACTTTTTTTGACCGTAATAATTCCGCGAAAAGACGTAAAACCGCTCGCCAAAAAACTTATTGAAAAATATAAAACCGTAAGCGGCGTTTTTAACGCTCCCAAGCGCGAACTCGAAGAAATTGACGGACTTGGAAAACGCAGCGTTTTGCTCATAAAATTCATAAAAGATACGCAAGGTTTTTGCTTAAAAGAAGAGATAACGGGCAATAAATTCAGAATAAAAGACAAAAAAGACATAGCGCAATATTTATCTTTTAATTTTGGAAATTTGCGCGAAGAATATATAATTTTAATTTTATTAGATAATCAAAACGCGGTAATTTCTGCGGAAGTCGCGGCAGAGGGAAGCGCGGCGAAATGCCCCGTTCAGCCGCAAAAATTATTTGATAGAGCATTGCAAGTAAAAGCGGCGGGAGTAATTATCGCGCATAATCATCCGTCAAATTCGCTTGAAATTTCAAAATCCGATTGGCTTTTAACGCAAAAAATAGCCGAAGTCGGCGAAACGCTTGAAATTCCTTTGATTGACCACATAATAATTTCGGGGAACGACATTTTAAGTTTGCGCGAAAATCAAAAGGAAAAACGTTTATGGAAATAAAAAAAGTAAAAGATTTTCATTGGGAAAACGACAAGTTTTCGGAATATGCGGTTTTGTCGTTTGTTTTCAATAAAGAGAGAGACGAAGTGCTTTTAATTCACAAAAAACGCGGACTCGGAAAAGGAAAAATTAACGCTCCCGGCGGAAGAATAGAGCCAAACGAAAGCGATTTTGAAGCGGCAATTCGCGAAACGCAAGAAGAAGTTTGCCTAACTCCGAAAGAATTGAAAAAAGTCGGCGAACTGAATTTTTATTTTACCGACGGATATTCGCTTAAAGGATTTGTTTTCGTTTCGCAAAAATACGTCGGAGAAATAAAAGAAACCGACGAAGCGAAACCGTTTTGGTGCAAAATGTCGCAAATTCCATATAAAAATATGTGGGCTGACGATATATTTTGGCTGCCGCTTATGCTTTCGGGAGAAAAATTTCGCGGGTATTTTGTTTTTGAAAAAGATAAAATGTTAGATAAAAATATAATTATCGGCAAAGATTTATCTTTCGAATACAATAAAAATTGGCATAACAGTGCGCGATAACGTATTTTTACCCCCAAATACTAAACAGGAGACAAAAAAATGAGCATTCAACACACAGACAGAGTAAAAATTGTAATTACTCGAGCGCACGAAGAAGCGGTGCGACTAAAACAGGATTACGTAGGCACGGAGCATCTTTTACTCGGAATAATAAAGGAAGGAACGGGAACCGCCGTTCAGGTTTTAACGAGTTTTGGAATCGACATAAACGAAGTCGCAAGAAGAATGGAAGAAAGTATGTCGGGCGACGGCGGAACGATGACTATGCCTTCGGGAACAAGTTTGCCGATAACTCCGCGCGGCAAGGAAGTTCTTAAAAGAGCCGAAATTGAAGCGCGAAATTTGTCCGCGAATTTAATGGGAACCGAACATTTGCTTTTGGCGTTAATTCGCGACCCCGAATCGGAAGCGGCGGCGGTTTTAACGAGTATGGGACTCGATTACGAGCAGATAAAAGAGCAAGTCAGCGCGATTTCAAAGGACAAAGCCGCCGAACAGCAAGCGCGGCAAAATCCGCAATCGCAAGGAATGTTGCGAAAACCCGTGCAGCCCGTAAGAAAAAGTTTAACGCCGTTTTTAGACCATTACGGACGAAATCTCAACGTTTTGGCAAAAGAAGGAAAATTAGACCCCGTTATAGGTCGCACAAAAGAAATTGACAGAATTATACAAATTTTAACGCGCAGGAGAAAAAACAATCCGCTTTTAATAGGCGAGCCGGGAATAGGAAAAACTGCGATAGTTGAAGGTTTGGCGCAAAAAATAGTAAATCGCGAAATTCCGCAGTTGCTCGAAAACAAAGTCGTTTATTCGCTTGAATTAAGCGGCGTTGTGGCGGGAACTCAATATCGCGGTCAATTTGAAGAACGAATGAAAGCGTTCATAGCGGAATTGCAAAAAAACGAAAACGTTATCGTTTTTATAGACGAAATTCATACGATAGTCGGCGCGGGAAGCGCGTCGGGAACGCTTGACGCGGCTAATATTTTTAAGCCCGCTTTGGCTCGCGGAGAAATAAAATGCGTCGGCGCGACGACAATGGACGAATATAGAAAATATTTTGAAAGCGACGCGGCTTTAGACCGCAGATTTCAAACGATAATGGTAGAACCGCCGTCCGTGCAAGAGGCGATTCAAATTATAAGCGGACTTAAAAAAACATACGAAGACCATCACAAAGTAAAATACACGGACGAAGCGATTCAAGAAGCGGTCGTTCTATCAGACAGATATATTTCGGACAGATTTTTGCCCGACAAAGCAATAGACATCATAGACGAAGCGGGGGCGTTCAAACGGCTTTCGGGAATGGAAATTCCGCAGGAAATTCGCGATTTGGAACAGCAAATAGAAGAAGCGGAAAAGGCGAAAAAAATCGCCGTCGAAATACAAAATTTTGAAGAAGCGGCAATGCAAAAAAATCTTCAAAACGACTTAAAAACCGAACTTGAAGAACAAAAAAAGCGATGGCGCGAAACGATGACGGATAATATTTTGGTCGTCGATTCGCAAACGATTTCGCGTGTAATATCGTCTATGACGGGCATTCCGCTAAATCAACTCGAAGAGCAGGAATCGCAAAAACTTTTGCAATTGGAAAGCCATTTGCGAAAAAATATTATAGGACAGGAAGACGCGCTGGAATCGGTCGCAAAAAGTATTCGCCGAAGCAGAGCGGGATTAAGAAACATAAAAAGACCTATCGCCTCTTTTATATTTTTGGGACCTACGGGCGTCGGAAAAACGGAACTCGCAAAAGCGCTTGCAAAAGAACTTTTTAACAGCGAAGACGCGCTTATAAGAATAGATATGTCGGAATATATGGAAAAATTTGAGGTTTCAAAACTTATCGGTTCGGCGCCGGGATTTGTGGGCTATGAAGACGCGGGGCAGTTGTCCGAAAAAGTGCGCAAAAAACCGTATTCCGTGATTTTATTGGACGAAATTGAAAAAGCGCATCCCGACGTTTTTAATATTTTACTCCAAATTTTAGACGACGGACGATTAACCGATTCGCACGGGCGACACATAAATTTCAAAAATACGATAATTATTATGACGTCCAACGCGGGAACGCGAGACGCGAGCAAAAAGAGTTTGGGCTTTTCAAAAGACAACGACAAATCGAATTACGACGTGATGAAAGGACGAGTTACCGACGAATTGAAAAAAATATTTACGCCTGAATTTCTAAATCGCGTGGACGAAACCATAGTTTTCAAACATCTTAACAAAGAAGACGTTGAAAAAATTATAGAAATACGATTGCAGGAATTTCAAGAACGCTTAAAAGAAAGAAAAGTAAGCGTGGAATTGACGCAGGAACTCAAAAAATTTCTTTTGCAAAAAGGTTTCGACGCGGATTTGGGCGCAAGACCGCTGCAAAGAGCGTTACAGCGAAATCTTGAAGACGTTTTGGCGGAGGCGTTTCTTATGAAAGAATATCAAGAAGGCGACAGCATTAAGGTTGACGTTGAAGACGAGAAAGTAATTGTTCATAAGGTTTAGAAAGAACCGCAAATGCGACTTCGCAACAGGTTTTTGGCGTTTATTGTACTGATTACTATTGCAATCGGGAGCGCGGTTTTTTATTATAACAGACCGTCGGTGCAGGCAAAAATAAGAGGAACGGTTATAGAAGTATTGCAGGAAGCGCTTGGCGGCGAGGTTTCCATAGATTCTATTTCCATCGGGCTTTTGTCGGCGACGGCGAAAAATTTTAAACTTTCCTTAAATTCGCAGTTCGTTCAAATCGAAGTTGAAAAAATACAAGTCGGCGTGGGAATAATAAGGATTCCAAAAAAAGGCGAAATAAATCCGCGCGATTTTGTAGATAAAATTATTTTGACAAATCCCAAAATCCGCGTTATTGTTTATGCCGAACCCGAAGAACAGCAAAGAGAAAATTTGCCCAAAATTTCGTCTTCGGAGTTGAGCGATTTGATTGTTAAAAATATTCCTTTTGCGACGGCAAAAATTAAAAATTGTTCGATAGAAATTATTACGAAAAACGGCAGAAAATTAGCGGATTTTAACGGATTAAACGGAAAATTATCGCAACAAGACGACGAATTAAACTTTGAATTGAGCGGAAAATCGGGAATTTCCTTGACTAACAATATAGAAATTATTTCAAAAATAACGCCCGACGTAAAACGTCAATTTTTAAGCGTAAAACTCGACGACGTTTCCATTCGCTCGCCGCTTATTGAATTGGAAGGATACGCGGCGTTTGTTTTGGACGGCGATATGAAATTTTTCTTCAAAGACGATTATTTTCCCGAAGCGGTAATTCCGACGGGAACGCTTTCCATAAAAGAAATGCAGGTAAGGCAAAGAAATCGCGGAGTAACTTTTGCCGCTTCTATGGATATTGCGGCGGACAGCGGAATCTTAAATCTTCAAAACGTTTTTACGAAATTTGGACAAGGCGAAATGAACGGTTTTGCGCAAATGGACTTAAATTTGGGCGGAAAAACCGTCGGCGAATTTAATTTGTCGATTTTGGCAAACGAAAAAACCGTCGTGAAAACAAAAGTCGATTTGTTTCTTACCGAACTCTTAAATCCGAAATTGTACGTAACCGCAAACGGCGATATAACGCAGAAAAAAAAGGATTTGCTTCATTTTAACGCAAACGGCGACGTGTCCGACGGAAAGGTTTTTTTGCGAAATTTAGAAGTAAAATCGGACGATTTCGGCAATGGAAAATTTGCGGGAACGGTCGTTCCGGGCATAAATTATTCGCTTGACGGAAACATAAACTTAAACGCGAAAATCGACAAAAATATAAAGGCGCTCGGAAACGCGAAAGTCGCGGTAAGAGGCGGCGATTTTGTGAAATTTCCGCATATTTTTGGAAACGTCGACTTAAAAATAAAAAAAGACGACGAATTCTTAAATTTGCCTTCGATAAAAGTCGATACTTACGGCGATTCTTTGGAATTTTCGGCAAATTCGGGCGGCGTTCAACTTTTTGGCGGCGTAGAATTAAAGAACGATTTTGCCTATAACGCGGATTTGGAAATAAGCGGCGGCAAAATAAAAGAAATTCTTGCGTTTCTCGGACAAAACGCGGACGAACTTGAAAACGTAAATGTTTCGGCAAAAATAGAAGGCGATACGAGCGGACTGAATTTTACTTCGGCTCCTTTTGTTTTTACGAAAAATTTTGGAAATTTTACAGCCGATATGAACGGAAAAATTTCAGAAAAACAAAAAAATATAAACATAAATTCTCTAAAATGGACAAAAGACGGAAACGAATTTTCGTTTAAGGGAAACGTTAAAAACGTAGCAAATTCTTGGAACGCTTCGCTTTCTTCGCGGAGTATTCAGGCAAACGCGATTTTTGACGAGAATTTTACAAAAATCGATACCTGCGAAATAAAAATAGACAAAATGCCGCTAAAAATTTTAGACGCTTTTTATAAATCACAAAATAAAATCGATTCTTTGCTAAAATCGGGCGACCTTTACGGCGACGTAAAATTAAGCGGAAAATTCGACGATATTTTTGCGAACGGCGAAGTTAGCGTTAAAAACGCATACATAGAAAACATAAAAAACATATCCGCCGAAGTCGCGTTTTTCGTTTCGGACAGCGCGATAATAGCGGAAAATATTGCGATAAAACAAGACGAAAAAAAACTTATTTCTTCGCAAAAAATTGAAAAAACAGGAGAAAAAATTTTTGGCGAAGTAAGCGTCGAAAATTTTTTGTTGCAGGATTATCTTTTACCTTTCGGAATAAACGACGTGAAAGGAAACGTTTCGGCGACGCTAACGGCAAACGGCGACAAATTTAGCGCGAAAATCCATTCCGATTCCGTTTTTTATGAAAAATTTAAGGCGCAAAAATTAGACGCGAAACTTTCGGCGACTCACGACAGTATTTTCATAAACGAACTGACAACCGAATTTTTGGGAATAAAAGCGTCGGCGAACGCCAAAGCGGTTCACGATAAATTTAAGTTGGAAAATCCGCAATTTCAAGTTAAATTAAACGGCGATTTTTTATCCGCCGCAGGAACTTTTGTCGAAAGTCCCGTCGCGGGAAAAAGCAAAGGAGAAATGGAAGTTTCTGGCTCCATAAGAAGCGGCGAACTGCGAATCAGAGAAGGACACGTTACAATATCAAACGCGGAATTGTCGGTTTATCCTTTTGCCCGCGAAAACATAAAAGACGTTTATGCAAGCGTAAAAACTACGGGAAGAAATAACGTTTCGCTCGCGCTTCAAGGCACGCTCGACAAAAAAAAATTGACGATAATGAACGATTACGACGTCGGCGAACTCACTCCTTTTAAACTCGCAAATCTCAATTTTGGCGTGCTTCGCGTTTGGACCGACAAAGGCGGAATTCCCGTATTTATACCCGGTTTTATGGAAAATCGCAAAGGCAACGTGGGCTTCATAGAAACCGCCGCAAAAGGCGATATTCCCACATTTACGGTCGCAAGCCATCCCGATAATCTTGTAACGCTCGCGGGAACGCTTCTTTTGCGAAAAACCGACTTGACTTTTCCGCTTTTGGACGACGTAGAATATCAGCACGAATTTGACCCGTTTCCTTTTATGTATTTCGATTTGGATATTCGCCCTGCGGACAGAACGGTAAATTATTATTACCAAATCGGACGCGAAAACAGGCGTCGCGGATTTCGCATTATCGAATTTGCCATAGACCCGTCGGGAACCGTCGGCGTGCGCGGAAACGACGCGGACGGAACTTTCAGAGTCGTCGGTCGGCTTCGTTCTTACAGCGGCTATATGTTTTACGGAAAAATGTTCGATAAAAATTTTGAAATAGGACTCGATTTTCAGCCCGAACTTTTGCCAAACGGTTTTGGCTACGACAACTTGCCGATAATTTGGGGGAAAGCCGAAACGTTTTCGGACACGAGTCGTTTTGAAAGAATAAGCGTAAAACTTAAAACTCGCGACCCGCAAACGGGCGAACTGCGCGACAGAGGACGTTTCACGGAATTGGTAATCGTTCCGCAAAACGACAATCTTTACGTTTCGCAGGACGAAGTCGCGGCGAAATATTACGAAGAGATTAGCCGAAATATCCTGAAAATAGAAGAAATCGGCGAAATGGCTTCGGGAATCGGCGACTCGTATTTGAGTAGTTATTTTTTGAGTTATTGGGGAAGGCAACTTGCGCGAAAAGTCGGCTTTGACAGTTTTAGATTTGAAAGCGCGGTTATGGGAAATACCGTAGAATTTTTGGCGGCGCGGCAAATAGACGAAACCACCACTCGCAACTGGAATTATTTGGCTTTTGCAAACAGCAGTTTTACATTGGGAAAATATATCGGCGGAAACGGCAATTTGTTTCTAAAATATGAAACGCAGTTTGTCGCCCGCGAACTTGAAATTTCGCCCGAATATAAAATAGGATTGGAATATCAGCCGTTTCCGTATTTGTGGATGGATTTCAATTACGGAATTTTCCGCGAAAGAGAAGACGAAAAGTTGGTTATGAACCCCCAAGTCGGCGTTCAATTTAGAATGCCTTTTTCGACGTTAAGAAAAAAAATAGCAAATAGAGAAAAATAAAAAAATAAAAAAGCGGGAAAATTTTCTCCCGCCTTTTATTGCTTTTTTGCGCGATTTTTATTTTTCAGGTTTTATCGTAACAAAGAATTTTTGCCCGTTTCTGTTCAATCTTATTATAAGCGCTCCCGATTTTGCGTCTTTTACTTCTTTGTTAAATTCCTTAACTGTTTTTACGTCGATAAACGGCTTGTCGGGCGCGGTTTTTACGGATAATATAATATCCGAAATTCTTATTCCCGCCCTTTCGCAAATCGAATTTGCTTCAACGTCTTCGACGACCAGAGCGTTTTGCGTTTCTTTTATGGTCATTCCAAAATGCTTGTTGTTTTCGGGCTGCGCCGAAGATTTTTCGCCTTCTTTTGTCGCATCCGTTGTTGTTGTTCCGCGAGCGGTCGGAATTACGGTCAGCGTTTTCTTTTTGCCGTCGCGAATTATTTCTATCGGATATTTTTGCCCCGCGACAAGCGACGCCGCAATATTTCGCAATTCGTTTGGATTAAGCGTCTTTTTGCCCGCGAGCGAAAGCACAACATCGCCCGATTGAATACCCGCTTTTTGCGCGGGCGCGTTTTCAAAAACTTCGTTTATAAGCACGCCTTTTTCTTTTATTCCAAGCGCGTCGTACATCGCTTGGTCGATTATTGCGATGCTTACTCCAAGCCAGCCGCGTTTAACTTCGCCCGTGTAAATCAACTGTTCCATAATATTTTGCGCCATAGAAATTGGAATTGCAAAACCTATTCCCATATATCCGCCCGAACGAGTGTAAATCATCGTGTTTATTCCCACTAATTCGCCGTCTATATTGACCAATGCGCCGCCTGAATTTCCGGGATTTATAGCCGCGTCGGTTTGAATAAAATTCTGATATTGCTGCGAATCCGTATGACGTCCGAGAGCCGAAACTATTCCCGTCGTTACCGTCGAAGACAAATTAAACGGATTTCCGACAGCCATTACAAAATCGCCCGGACGAAGTTTTTCGCTGTCTCCCAAATACGCTACGGGAAGATTTTTTACGTCCTGCGAAATTTTTATGACCGCCACGTCCGAAAGCGTGTCCACGCCTATGATTTTTGCGGGATATTCGTTATCGTCGTGAAGCGTTATTTTTATTTCGCTCGCTCCGTAAACGACGTGCGAATTTGTTAAAATATATCCGTCGCTCGAAACTATTACTCCCGAACCTATTCCGCTTTGTCTGCGTTCTCTCGCCTGCGGTTGTTGCTGTCCTCGCGGGTCTGGTCCGAACGGAAAGCCGAATCCGTACATATCAAAAGGATTGTTGCGATAATAAACCGTATCAATTTGCGTCGACGTAATTGAAACGACCGTCGGAATTACCTTTTCGGCAATGTCCGCGAATATTGTTCTAAATCCTTCGTTTTGATGAGATAAACTTAATTTCGGCGGTTCTTTCGCGCCAAAAGTAACGCTTCCTTTTTTTGGAAAATTGCTGTTTGCGACGCAAAAACCAAGAAACGCGGTTACAAAAACCGCCGCGATAATAAATTTTCGTTTTAACATAAAAATCTCCTGTTTTTATAATGTTTAAAATTAAAATACCATTTAAGTTTGAGTGATAAAAAAAGCAAAATGTTACAAATTTTTCGTTTTTTATCACTCAAACTTTTTCTTTAACGCTTCGGCGACAATCGGCGAAACGTATTTATCTACGTTGCCGCCAAACTGCGACAACTGTTTTACCATAGACGAACTTAAATTCGTGTAGCGCGCCGACGTCATTAAAAATACCGTGTCTATTTTGTCGTTAAGTTGGCGATTTGTAAAAGCCATTTGAAATTCGTATTCAAAATCGCTCAAAGCGCGAAGTCCGCGAATTATCGCCGACGCTTGCGTAATTTCAACCGCGTCAATTACCAATCCTTTGTGTTTTATAACCTCGACGTTTGGATAATCTTTTAAACATTCTTTTGCAAAATCCAAACGTTCTTCTATGGAAAACAGATTTTTTTTGTTTGGATTGTCGGCGATAACCACGACTATTTTTGAAAAAATTCTCGAAGCGCGCATAACAATATCTATATGCCCAAATGTTATCGGGTCAAAGGTTCCCGGGTATAATCCTACCATAATTTACTCCTTTTTCATAAATAAAACCGACGTTTTCCCGTATTTGCGAAAATCGCAATTTGCGTAATTTTCTTTGACGAATTTATCGTCGCTTGCAAATTCAAAAATAACCGTTCCTCCGTTTTTGCACAAAAATGGCAACTTTTTGACAAGCGACGAAAGTTCGTTTTCGTAATAAGGCGGGTCAAAATAAATTACGTCAAACTTTTTATCGCAATTTTCAACAAAATCTATCGCGTTTTCGCAAAAAATTTCCAAATTTTTACTCCACGAAAATTTTTGCATTTGCTTTTTTATGCAGTCGCACAAAATTAAATTTTGCTCGACCGCAAGCGCGTTTTTCGCTCCTCTGCTAATTGCCTCCATAGAAAAAATGCAACTTCCCGCGCACAATTCCAAAACTTCGCTTTGCGTTATTTTTGTTTGCAAAACATTAAAAATCGCTTCTCTCACAACACTTTTTGCAGGACGAAAATTGCTTATGTTGTCGGGAATGCTTATTTGCGTCCGCTTAAATTTTCCGCCGATTATCTGCAATTTCATAATAAAAATTCTTTTTTTTATCGCAAAGTTATGGCGATAATTACCGTGCCTTCTATCGTTTTCGGCTTGTATTTTAACGTAATGCTTTCACAGCGAATCGGTTCGGGCATAACGGAAACCGCTTTTATAAAGTTTAAAATATGCTTAAATTCACTTAAACCCACTTCAAATTTTATGCTGTAAGTATATACTTTTTCATTCGGCTCGTTTACGGATTTTACCAAATTTAAGCCCTTCGTTTTGAGTTGATAAGTCCTTGCCGAACGATTTATTTTATCCTTAACTTCGCTCAAACGCGCAAGATTCGGTTTGTTTTCGGGCTTTACGGGATTTTCCAAAAGAGCCGTCGTCGAAAGATAATAATCCGCTTCAATATGAAAATAATAAAAACTTCCGCCGTCGCGAATGTTGCTTCTTGGCTGCGGCTGCAATTCCCATCCGACAGATTTAAGTCCGCTGAACAATCTTGTAACCGACGCTTTATTCGGCGCGGTTCCTTCGGCGATAACGGTTTTGTAGTTAAAAATTCTTATTTCGTTAAAAGTTATTTCTCCCGGTATGGTTTTTGAAAATTCTTCGAGCGCAAAAGCGTTAAATTTTACTTCGTAATCCATTTGTTCCCATTTCGCCATATTTTCGTAATTTTTGTTGAAAATCGGTTTTGGCGCGACTACCGACACAGAATCTACTATCTCTTCTATGGCGGTTTCGCTTTTTGCCCGCGCTCTTACGGCTTCAATTTCTTTATGAACGCTGTTTTTTGCCTTTTCTTTTTCGGCGGCGGCGTCAAAAATAGATTTCACCATAAATATAGAAGCGAGCGGAATCAAAACGATTATCGCGATTAAAATAAAAATTCCCGCGCTTTTCTTTTCGTCGCCGCTCGAATAATTTCCTACTATGTAGGAGGGAGAGTCCATTAAGTTCATTTCAATCATAATCACACCATCTTCTGTGAAAGTGAAACGGCGACGCCGAAAATCATAGAATATTTTTCCATAAGTTCTTTATTGGATTTTTCATTTGTGGCTATGCACTTAAACGGGTCTAAATAAAAACAATTCGCGATATCCGACGAAATGGTATCCGCTTGAACTTTATTTGCGAGTAAATCGCCTGTGATATATATCGGCACGTCTTTGGTGAGTTCGTTTCTGCTTGAAATTTCGGCGCGAATTTTCATAATATCCTGCGACGAAACCGTATCCGTGTGATGAACTGCGCTTTGCGCGATATCGACAAGTTTTCCGTCTTTTATGTACGCGACGGCGATTTTTTGACAACTCGCAAGCGCGACGAGATTTTGCCCCGCGACGTCATAATTCATTTCAAAAACGTTAGACGCGGACACAAGCGACGGTTCTATCGTTATGATTTTAAGTCCCAGACGGCTTACCTGTTTGGTAAAAAAATCTATGTCTCTTGTTTTTGAAGCGGCTACCAACTGCTTTTTTTCATAAATAAACGACGTAGAAATAAAGTAATTTTTTACGGATTCTCCCGTGCGCATAAACATTTCCCAACTCATCATTTCGGTAATATCGGGAACTTCGTTTGCGACGGGCGTGGCAAAAAGCACGTTTTCGTTAGATTCAAACGAGAGCAAAGCCACCGAAGTTTTCGGCGACGAGATATATCTTTTGGAAGCGACTCTGTTAAACGCCGCCGAAACTTCCTCGTATCTGTCCGCCGCTTTGTGAAGCGGAAGCGCGACCAAAGGCGTAACGGCGGGCGAGTCAATATTGCGAACGGCAATCGACAAAAAATCAAAACCTATGTAAATTCCGTAAACTTTCAATTCCGCTCCCTACAATAATAAAAGTTCTTTAATTGCGTCAAATTTTTTTTCGCCGATTCCGCTGACTTTTTTCAAGTCCTCCGCTTTCGCGAAATTACCGTTTTCTTTACGATAATCGATAATTCTCTGCGCCATAGCGGGACCAATTCCCGGAAGCGTCGACAATTCGTTTATTCCCGCAGTATTTATATTTACCAAAACGCTGCCTTTTGCCGTTTTTTTCGCCGCGGGCTTTTTCGTCGTCGTTTTTTTCGTCGTCGTTGTCGTTTTGTCGCTCGCGGTTTTTTTGACGGCGCCGGTTTTCGTCTCTTTTGCAATGCCGAAGACGGGCGTTTGTTCGTCAAAAAGAATTTCCTGTTCTTCCAAAGAAATTTCCTGCGCAATAACCACGCCTATCGGATTTGCGCTCGTATTTTTAAGATAAAGCGCAACCCAAAGTCCCGCAATCGCAAGCGCCCAAATGCAAATTATCCGAATGTGAGTTTTCATTAACCTATCACTTTCGGAATTGCAAAATGTCCTTTTTTGGCGACGGGAGCATTCGTCAATGCCTCTTCTTGCGAAAATTCAATGCCTGCAATATCGTCGCGCAAAACGTCGTGAGTCGCCTGCGCATACGCCGTCGGTTTTACGCCCGTCGTATCGACTTTCGCCAACGTTTCAACGTAATCAAGAATTTCCGCAAGCGATTTTGCCGATTCTTTTTTTTGCTCCTCACTCATTGCGAGACGCGCCAAATTCGCTATTTTATCAACTTCCGCAATTTCTATCATTTTCTTTCCTTCTCAAAGTATTTCCAATTTCGCGATTTTTGTCATCAACTGTTTTCTTACTCCGCCTTCAAACAAAATCGTCGTCTGTTGCGCGTCGGCAAACCCGTTAACGCTTAAAACTCTGCCGACTCCAAACTTATCGTGGCGAACTAAAACGCCCGCCCGCAATCTTTTTTCGTTAGCGGAACCAATATATTCATCGGCAACATACACTCTTTTCTCAACAAAATCGTCGTTTTTTTGCTTACTTTCGTAAGAAAATACTTTTTTGGAATATATTTCTGCATTATTTCGTTGCGAAAATGAAAAATTATCGTATTCATTCGACAAATTGAACATTTTGTAAGCGCTTGTAGGAATTTTATCCAAAAACGGCGACGGATTCATAGGTTTTATTCCGCCAAACCGCATTCTGCGCGAGGCGAAAGAGCAATTTAATTCCTTTCTTGCGCGGGTAATTCCGACGTAAAACAAGCGGCATTCTTCGTCTACTTTTTGCTTATCGTCGCGAGATAAACCCGACGGCAAAATATCGTCTTCAATTCCGACCAAAAAAACTTTGTCAAATTCCAAGCCCTTCGCGGTATGAAAAGTCATCAAATTTACCGCTTCCGCCGCGCCGTCGGTTTCGTCTATCGCCGAAGAAAGCGTAATCTCTTCTATAAAATCCGCAATGCCGCCGTCTTCGTTTTTCATTTGCCAAAAAGATACGGCGTTCACTAATTCTTTTACGTTTTCCGCTCGCTCGTTCGCTTCTTCGCTTTTTTCTTCGAGTAGTATTTTTATGTAATTCGTTTCTTCTAATAATTGCTGAATAAGTTCTTTGGCGGTCGCGGTTTTCATAAGTTCAAAAAGATTTTCTATGATTTTTCTTAAACTCGCCGCGCCGCTCGCCGACTTTGAAGTTAGTAAATTTTGCGCTTGCCCCGAAACTAATAATTCGCCGCAAGTTACGCCTTTTTCGTTTGCCGCCGCGACTATTTTTTCCTGACTTGTCGCGCCTATTCCTCGCGCGGGAACGTTTAATATTCGCAAAAGCGATATATCGTCTTGCGGATTTACCAAAAATTTTAGATAAGCCAAAATATCCTTTATTTCTTTTCTTTCGTAAAACGACATTCCGCCGACGACAACGTATGGCGCTTTTCCCTGTAAATTCTGTTCAAAAAGCCGCGATTGCGCGTTTGTGCGATACAATATGGCAATTTCGCTCGGATTATGCCCGTTTGAAATCGCGTCAATAATTTCTTGGCAAACCCGTTGCGCTTCCTGAACATCGCTGGAATAATTATATACTTTTACGGGACTTCCGTTTTTTGTTCCCGTCCATAATTTTTTGCCCGAACGTTTTTTTACCGAAGCGTCTATCATAGTGTTCGCAAAATTCAAAATTTGTTCGGTCGAGCGATAATTTTGTTCAAGTTTGAACATTTTCGTATTCGGAAAATGTTTCGCAAAATTAAGAATATTTTCAATCTGCGCGCCTCGCCAACTGTATATCGACTGGTCGTCGTCGCCGACCGCGAAAACGGGCGTTTTGCCTCCCGAAAGCGTTTGAACAAGTAAAAATTGCACGTGATTCGTGTCCTGATATTCGTCCACGAGAATAAATTTGAAAAAGTTTTGATATTTTTGCAAAATTTCTTTGTTTTTTTCAAAAAGCATAAGCGTATAGAGCATCAAATCGTCGTAATCCATCGCGTTCGCCCTTTTCAGCGCGTTCTGATAGCCGTCGTATAATTCAATTATTTTTCTGTCGGAATAAGAATTGAGTTTGGCGAAAAGTTCGTCGGGAAGTTCAAATCTACTCTTGTGCGACGAAATTACGGACAACATTGATTTTGGCGGATAGCGGGATTCGTCGGCGTTTATTTCTTTCATTACGGATTTTAGGAGCGTAATTTGGTCGCTTGAATCGTAAATCGTAAAATTGCGCGTAAAGCCCAATTTGTCCGCTTCTATGTGTAAAATTTTGGAGCATAACGAGTGAAAAGTGCCAATCCACAAGCCCTCGACGCTTTGCCCGATTGCCAACGCGACGCGTTCGCGCATTTCGTTTGCGGCTTTTTTTGTGAAAGTGGCGGCAAAAATTTGGTTTGGATACAAATGTTTTTCTTTTAGTAGCCACGCTATTTTTGAAGTGAGAACTTTGGTTTTCCCCGTTCCCGCTCCCGCAAAAACAAGTTCGCTTCCGCCGTCGTAAAAAACGGCTTCTTTTTGAACTTTGTTAAGCGAATCGATAATTTTATTGTACATTTTTCCCTCGATTTTCAGAAAAAAATTAAAAAATATTTGCGATAAAATACTATTTGCCGTGTTTGTCCGCAAAATAAAAAATTGCCGCGAATAAAAAAGGCAAACAAAATTAAACCGCAAAAATAAAAAAATTACAAAAAAAATAACAAAAAACACTTGACATTTAAAAAAATATGTTGCATAATATATATGAAAGCGGGTAATAATACCCGACAACTAAAAAAGGAGAAAATATAATGAAAAATAATAAAATTTGCAATTTTAACGATTTTTGTACATCTTTGGTGTGCGACGCATTATATTTTATTCTTATGAATAATAAGGTACGAGGACACGGTACCCCCCCCCCGCGATAATTCGTGCTTAAATTATAAAAATTCATTTTTAACATATTTTTCTTTCTCACGTTTTTCACAAAAAGGACGCGGTTTTTTGTCGCGTTCTTGTTTGCGTTCGTCGTTGTTTTTTATAAAAACGGCGAATATTTTAACGTTTGCAATGCGTTCTCCAAACAAAAA
>Ga0182485_1015_pt1 | contig 21965 bp, 19 predicted proteins | sample TergutMp193P3_FD_120825 | JGI IMG/M metagenome (GOLD analysis project Ga0182485, IMG submission 120825)
ACTTCAATATCTCCCTAAATTTCCACTCCAAAATCCTCGAACGAATTATATACTTGTTTTTCATTCTGTCCTCCATAAGTTTAACATAAAATAATTTATGCCTAACTTATCTTGAACCATATTAAATATACTTTTTTGTTTTCAAGAATTGATAACAACTCGTTTCCTACAATGTTTTCATTCCATTGGTCGCGGTCTTTTCCAAATATAATATTGTCTTTCGCAACGTTTCCGATTTTTGTCGAACCATAGCCGTTCTTATAATTAAAAGCAAACTTTGCACGTGGATAAACATACAATTTTTCATCTTCTTTGATATTTTCTTGAACATAGTGAATTAACGGATTAACTTCTTGTTTATGAAAATAACATTTATCACCTACATATTGAGCACAATAAACCATAGAACAAACAATTATTACAGAAAGAATAAAAAGACCTACAATTTCCGTAATTTTTTTGTACTTGATTTTATCATAAATAAAATACAATCCAATCGGAGTAAAAATTAAAACAATTACTGGTAAAAATAACCATAAACGTCCGCTTAAAGGCCATTTGCCTATTGCCGATGCTAAAAATACAAAAAACATTGATAATCCAATTGAATATGTAATTTTATGTTTTTGTCTTATCAAAGAATAAAATCCTAACAATGCAAAAGGAACAAAAAGCCAAACTATTTTAGAATCGCTGTTGCCTTCATTCTTAAAAATATCTATAATTCGATTTATTATACTTATTCGGGCAGCATAGTTATCCCAATATATTTTCATAGATTCTGATGCTGGCGATAGCCACCAATGGTAATACAAGCCGAATATTGCAAGAATAACTATTCCAGACAAAGAAATACAAATTATATTTTTTTTATTTTTATTGAAAACGGCGACAAGAAATTCGGAAAAAAGTACCCCACCGATAAAAAATATTGCCGGTGACGAAAATCCTAAAATTAGAACATATAAAGCGGTTAATATCGGCAGTTTGATTTTATTTTGCGTATAATAAAAATATAACAATATTGTCAAAACGGCAAAAAGCGCGTCGCTCATATAGGGCTTTAATTCATTTGAATACCAAATGTAACTCGGCAATAACGCAGTCATAACTACGACAAAAGCGATTTTTTTATTACTGAAATTAAAAACTTTTTTCATAAATATCGTTTCGCAAATTAGTAAACCGATAAATGCAAACAGCGAAAAAATTCTCAAAGAAAATTCCGAGTATCCAAACAAAGAACAAATTGCTTTTACCGCAATTACATACAAAACAGGCGCGGATTGATTATTGCTTAAAGGTGATGCAAGCAGTTCAAGCCAGTTTCGAGAAACAATGCTTTCCGCCAAAAACGCTTCGTCTAACCAAAGAGAACGGCATTTTATGTACATAATTATTCTGACAATAACGCTCATAGCGACAATTCCGATTGAGGCAAATATGAAAATCTTTTCTATATATTTATTATAGGTTTCAAAGAAATTATATACTTTTTTCATTGTAGAGATTAAGATACAACCGAAGAAACAAATCATATATAATGAACAATTTAATATAAAATTTATCCAAACATCGCGGTCTAAATTTCGTCCTAAAATTTTCTCGCCGATTTCAATAGTGAACATCCGCACTTGCGGAAAAAGTAAAATACAACCAAACGCAATTCCGAAAATTGCACCGTATTTTAGTAACTTTTCAAGATTTTCTTCGTTGGAATACCGCTCGTTTTCCGCTCCCCAAGCAGTTTGGCACGGTTTTTGAATAGCGGGGGGGGGGTAAATTCGGTTGTTTTTTCGTTAAGTTCGTTGTTCATAGTTAAATCGCTTTCCTCGTTATTTCTTTTTAACTTTTTTTGTTACTTCGGCTTTTTTTGTTACTTCGGCTTTTTTTACTATTTCAATTTTATTTTTCTGCAAATCCCACGCTTCGCCGCACATCGGACACTGATGAAAAACGCCTGTTTTTTTGGTTTCTTTTTCGTTGACTATTGCGCAACCGCATTTGGGGCATTTGTCTTCTACCGGTTTATTCCAAATTACAAAATCGCATTTCGGATATTTGTTGCAGCCATAAAAAGAACCGCGTTTTCCTTCTCTCTTAAAAATATCGCCGCCGCATTTGGGGCATTTTATTCCCGTAGGCGCCGCCGAAAGCGACCTTGCATAGTCGCATTTTGGATACGCGCTGCATCCTAAAAATTTCTTTTTGCCAACGGTTACGATAAGCAATTTTGAACCGCATTTTTCGCAAATTTCGTTTGTTTCCTGTTTTGCGTTTTCGCCGTCGAGCGGCTCTGCGTGTTTGCATTCGGGAAATTTCGGACACGCGAGAAATTTGCCGTTTTTGTTTGTTTTTACGAGTAATTGAGAACCGCAGTTAGGACAAAATTTATCGCTCAACTCCTGATTTTGTTTTTTTAATTCTTGCAAATCGCTTGATACCGCCGTAAGATTTCTCTTAAAATGTTCGTAAAAATCTTTGAGCGTGTTTGTCCATTCGGTTTTTCCAACTTCTATTTCGTCTAATTTCGTTTCCATATCCGCAGTAAAATTTATCGCAAAAATATCGTTGAAACTTCCGACGAGAATCGTATTTACCTTAAATCCGATTTCTGTCGGGACGAATCGTTTTTTCTCCATTTCGACGTATTTTCTTTTGCGAATTACCTCAATAATCGAAGCGTAGGTAGACGGTCTGCCTATTCCCTGTTTTTCAAGTTCGCGCACGAGCGACGCTTCAGAATATCTTGCGGGCGGCTTTGTAAAATGTTGTTTTTTATCGACGTTTTTTGGAGTAAGCGCTTTACCTGTCTCAAGCGAAGGCAAAATGCCGTTTTCGCCGTTTTCTACGTCGGTATTTTCGTTTGTTTCTTCGTAAATCGCCAAAAATCCGTCGAATTTTATTACCGAACCGTTTGCTCTGAAAACGCAATTTTCCACAGAAAAATCAATTCTCGTCGCGTCTAAAATCGCGTCGGGCATTTGCGAAGCGATAAATCTTTTCCATATTAGTCCGTATAATTTTAACTGGTCTTTCGATAAATAATCTTGAATGCGATTCGGCGCGTATTTGGTTTCTATATGCGCGGGTCTAATCGCTTCGTGAGCGTCTTGGGCGTTTCCCGATTTGCCGTAAAATCGCGGTTTTTCGGTTTGATATCTTTCGTCAAAAAGTTGCGAAATTACCTTTTTCGCGGCAAAAAGCGCTTCGCCGGCTATTCGCGTGGAGTCGGTTCGCATATACGTTATGAGTCCGACGCTGCCTTCTTTTCCCAAATTTACGCCTTCGTATAATTGCTGGGCTACCTGCATAGTTTTTGCCGACGAAAAACCAAACGCGCGCGCCGCGTCCTGCTGCAAAGACGACGTTATAAATGGCGCGTACGGCTGTCTTTTTTTCTCCTGTTGGACAATATCTTTTACGATAAAAGGTTTATTTTGGACGTTTTCGTAAATTTTTGTCGCGGTTTGTTCGTCCGAAATAAAAAATCCTTTGTTTTTATTTTCGTCTGGAACCGTTATTTTTTTGCCGTCGACTTCAAAAATTCGCGCGGAAAAATCAATGTTTTGTTCGCGAAAATTTGCCGTGAGCATCCAATGTTCCTGCGGATTAAATTTGCGAATTTCTTCTTCGCGCTCGCAAATAATTCTTAACGCGACGCTTTGTACTCGTCCTGCCGAAAGCCCTTTATAAAGCGTTTTCCAAAGAATCGGCGAAATTTTATAACCGACGATTCTGTCTAAAATTCTTCGCGCCTGCTGGGCGTTTACTCTGTCCATATCAATATCTCGCGGATTTTCTATGGCGTGTTTTACGGCGGATTGCGTTATTTCATTAAATTGTATTCTTTTTATTTTGCCTTGCGCGTCTTTTCCCAAATTGTTGGCTATGTGCCAAGCAATCGCTTCGCCTTCGCGGTCGGGGTCGGGCGCGAGAAATATTTCGTCGCATTTTGCGGCGTGTTTTTTCATTTCGGAAATAAAACTTTTTTTGTCGGGAGAAACGACGTACTCCGGCTTAAAATTATCGTCGACGTTTATGCCGAATTTTCTTTCGGGCAAATCGGCGACATGTCCCATCGACGCTTTTACAATGTATTCCGAACCTAAATAATGCGAAATGGTTTTGCATTTTGTCGGCGACTCTACTATTAACAGTTTTGACATATTTTACTCCGAATATTTTTTTGCAAGGTAATTTGAAATTTCCGTATCGTAATTCGCCGTATGTTTATACGCTTTTACCGCCAAAGCGTTGCGAGTTTTTTGCGATACGCCGCCCGATTTTTCTATTTCGTCCATTACCTTCTTATAGTCGTTTGGGTCTACGACTACGGTAACGAATTTATGATTTTTCGCCGAACTTCTCACCATTGCCGGACCGCCGATGTCAATATTTTCTATTGCGTCTTCAAGCGTGCAATTCGGTTTTGAAATTGTTTCTTTGAACGGATAAAGATTTACGACCACCAAATCTATGGGAACTATTGAATTTTTTTCCATATCTTTTACGTGGTTTTTGTTGTCTCTAACGGCAAGAATTCCGCCGTGAATTTTAGGATGAAGCGTTTTTACTCGTCCGTCCATAATTTCGGGATGACCCGTATGGGAATCGACGCTTTTTACGACGATTCCCTTTTCTTTAAGAAGTTTCGCGGTTCCGCCCGTCGAAAGAATTTCCACGCCTTTCTTCTCCAAAAAACGCGCAAACTCTTCTACTTTGCTTTTGTCCGAAACGCTTATAAGCGCGCGAGTAATTTTAATTTCGTCCATTTCTTTTCCTTAAATTCACTAAAAAATCTTACAAAAATTCCAAAAAATTAGTGGATTTTTGTTACTTCGACAATCAAATCGAGTTGCGCCACAGGCACGTTTACCAAATTTTGGTCGGTAACGGGAAGTCCCGCGCGAAATCTTATCGATTCGTTTCTGCCGATGGGAGAACTGCTCGCCTGATTTCTCACGTTTGGAAGCGTAATTTTGTAAATTTCTCTTTCCTGATAATAGAATTTGAGTACGCAATCAAAATTTGAAATCATTCTTGAACCGTTATTTACGAAAAGAAAATCGACCGCAATAACGTTTCCCTGAACGCTTTTATTTTCGACGACTCCCGAAATCGGATAAGAAAATCCCGACGGCATCGGCGCGGCGACCGCGGTTGTCGCTCTGTTTCTCAACTCCATATTTTCGGTGGCAAGGCGCGTATTTTCGGCTGCAAGCGTCTCCAAATTAGCCGCTTTTGACTGAATTAAAGCCACATTGTCCGACATTTCCTTGTTTTTCTTTTCGAGTTCGCTGACTTTCGCGACCGCTCTGTCTCTTTCGGTCGCGACGTTTCTTGATTTAGCGACTTCTTCCTTCAAACTTTTAACTTCGTTGTTAAGATTTCTGATACTTGTCTGCGCGTCGCCCAAGCGAACGTTACAACTATCCAACTGATTTTTTGTCGACCCTTGTCCAAACGCCATTGACGCCGCAATCGCTAAAATAATAGTTCCAAATGCAAAAGTTTTCATACAAATTCCTCCGTTTTTTTGTAAAAAAATAATAAATACCGCAATAAAAATATAATATTGAATATGAAATATAGCGAAAAAATTTAACATTTTTTAAAATTATATGTTGTACTTATTGTATTTTACCTATAAATTTACGAAAAATTACGCAAAAACGGGGTTTTATGAAGAAAATAATTGCAATAATTTTTACTTTTTTCTTTTTTGCACTCGCAAACGACAAACTTGAAGTCCATTTCTTCGGTTCGGGAACGTGCGGGGAATGCAACGAATTAAAGCATAGAATATTTTTTCCGCTTATGGCGCAACATAGCGATTCTTTGGAAGTAATAATTTTTGACATCGACTTAAAAGAAGATTCCGAAAAATTATTTCAATACGATAATTATTACGACGTCCAAAACAACGCGCCGCAAGAAATGTTTTTGCCCGATACTTTTATTACGGGTTTTGACGATATTTCGCGTTTGGGAAAAGAATATATAGAAAATTATCTTAAAAATCGCGAAAAATGGCGTCCGATAATTGTTGAAGACAGCGCGGAAGTCGCGGTTCGTCTTCAAGAAAGAATAGACAAACATTTGGCTTTTTTCAGCATCACCGCGGCGGGTTTGGCGGACGGCGTAAATCCGTGCGCAATAGCGACGATGATATTTTTAATTTCGTTTTTAACTCTTAAAAAACGCAAAAAAGGCGAAATTCTTTTAATCGGACTTATATACGCGGCTACGGTTTTTGTTACTTATATGGGCTTGGGTTTGGGCGCGTTCAAAATCATTACGTCTTTGGAAAAATATCATATAGTTTCGGAAATTATACGATGGGCGAGCGTAACGCTTGCTGGTTTTGTGGCGTTGTTTTCGTTTGCGGACGCTTTTAAGTACGCGCGCGGCAAAAAAGCGAGCGAAATGACTTTGCAACTTCCAAACGCCGTAAAAAAGAGCATTCATAACGTAATTTCAAAAAATATAAGTTCGCGTTCTTTGGTAGTGGGAGCCGTCATAACGGGATTTTTGGTAACGCTTTTGGAAGCGGTTTGCACGGGGCAGGTTTATCTCCCGACGATAATTATGATGACTCGCGTAGAAGGTTTTAAGGGGCAAGGTTGGCTTTGGCTTATTTACTATAATTTTCTTTTTGTTTTACCGCTTTTAATCGTTATGATTGCGGCGTATTTCGGCTTAACGTGGAACAATTTGGCAAATCTTACGCAAAAACATTTGACGCTTCTAAAAATAATTTTGGGCGTAGTAATGCTTGGAATCGCCGTTTATTTGGCGACGAGTTAAATTTTTTTATGAAAATAGATTTTTTATTTATTCTTGCTTTTTGCCGAAACAAAATATTATTTTTGCCTAAAAATTTAACTCAGAAAGCGATTTAACTATGAATAACGAAATTAACGGACAAACAAGCGAATTTACCCCCCCCCCCCGCTATTCAAAAACCGTGCCAAACTACTTGGGAAGCGGAGTTGAGCGGTATAAATTATCTTTAATTGTTCCTTGTTACAACGAAGAAAGTACCATTGAGAACTGCGTAGAAAAAGTTCTCGAAATCAACAAAAGTAAAAATTTCGATTTGGAAATCGTTATTGTAAATGACTGTTCGACCGACAAATCCGCCGAAAAACTTGAAGAAATTTCTGCAAAATATCCTGAAATAAAAATTTTCACTCATCCTAAAAATCGCGGAAAAGGCGCGGCTCTGCGCACGGGGCTTATTTCCGCGACGGGCGATTTTATCGGCATTCAAGACGCCGACGACGAATATAACCCTATGGAATATTTAGAATTATTAAAGCCGCTTCTTGAAAACAAAGCCGACGTCGTTTATGGTTCGCGATATCTAAAACCCGATACCCGCAGAGTGCTTTATTTTTGGCACACTTGGATGAATAAAAGTTTAACATTCGTATCGAATATGTTCACAAATTTAGACATTACCGATATGGAAACCTGCTATAAATTATTCAAAAAAGAAGTGATTGCCGAAATTGCGCCTAATCTTAAAGAAGAACGATTTGGTTTTGAGCCGGAAATTACCTGCAAAGTCGCGCAAGGCGGTTTTCGCGTGTATGAAGCGGCGATTTCTTATAATCCGCGAAGTTACGAAGAAGGCAAGAAAATCGGCTGGAAAGACGGAGTTCGGGCTTTGTATTGTCTGCTTCATTACGGCGCTCATACCGCTCCGCTTCCTATGGAATTACTTTTGTATTTATTTATCGGCGGCACTGCATTGCTTGCTAATATGGCGTTTTTCGGCATTGGAAATTACGCGGGACTTTCGCTTGATATTTCTATTATTTCGGCGTTTGTTTTGGCTGCGGCGGTCAATTACGTTTTGTGCATTTTGATTTTATTTCGGCATAATTCGCGATGGAATAATTTTGGCGAAATTTCGTTTTATATACTTTCGGTAGCGATAATGGGCGCGTTGGATTACGGATTAACGCAGGGATTTATTGCGTTGTCCTGCGGGGCGTTTTTGTCTAAATTTATCGCTTCGCTTTTGGGTTTTGCGGGGAATTTCGCATTGAGAAGATGGCTGGTGTTTCCCGAAAGAAAGAGAAAATAAATGTTGTTTTTAATTTTTGCTTTTATGTTAATAAGCGTATTATTGCTCGGAAACGGAACGCTTTTTTCACGAATAATCAGGTTGCATTCTGTTCGCAATCCGTTTTTATATTTCTGGCTTGGAATATTTTTTACCTCTACTTTGGCTATGTTCGCTTCGTTTTTTGTGCCGATTAACAATTTCGCGTTATTGATTTTTACGATTTTAGGGCTAATCGGATTGCCGAAATTTATCGCCGAATTTCGCGCGGATTTCGGCGGTTTTTCAAAAGGACAAAAAATTCTATTCGCGCTGTTTTTTTTAATCGCAATACTAATTATTTGCAGTTACGGACATAATCCAAGAAATAATAATTATATATACGATACCGCGCTTTATCACGCTAACGCCGTGCGATGGCTAAACGAATACGGCGCGGTTTTCGGACTTGGAAACTTGCATTATCGTTTGGGAATGAATTCCTTGTGGCTTGCGTTTGCCGCGATTTTGGACAACTTTATATTTGACGGCAGAACGCCGTGGATTTTGCCGACATTGTGGTTAATCGGAGGTTTTTTATTTTTCGGGTATGAACTTTGCAAAACAAATTCCCGCAAAGTAGCAGTTTTTTGCATTGTATTTTTATCTTTTATAGCAATGCAACTCGATAGACCTACCGGAGGCAGATTGGGACTTTATTTCGACACCGTAGTTTTTGTCGTATATGCGATAACTGTTCTAGAATTATATCATTTTATTATACGTAAAGAATTAAAGAATATTCAGATGTTGTCCTGCCTTTTAATCCTTGCGGTATTTAGTTTTATGCTCAAACAAATCGGCGCGATAAACTGCGTTTTCGTATTCGGATTTGCGATGTATGTTTTACTTTCGGACAGAAAATTTTTCTTAAAAAACGCGATAAAAACGTTTTTGCCGGCGGGAATTGCCTTTGCCGTTATGATAACCAACAACTGTATTTTGAGCGGTTATTTATTTTTCCCGTTGCCTGTTTTTGCAATGCCTTTTGATTGGACTATGCCGAAAGAACTTGTTGAAGAATGTTATTACGAAATTATTTGGTGGGCGAGAGCGGGAGGTCCGTACGCTCATATCGTCGAAAATGATTTTTGGTATTGGTTTAAACTTTGGCTTATTCGACATAACAAGATTTATAATTGGATTGTTTATATTATTCCGTTTATTTTATCTATTTTCTTTTGGAGCAAAATAATATTTAAGGAAAAAAATAAAACGGCGATATTTTTTGCAATATGGTCTTTTGCGAACATTGCTTTTTGGTTTAAAGCCGCGCCTGATTTACGGTTTGGCAGCGGATTCTTTTTTGTAAATTTCGCTTTATCCTTAATGTTTTTTATTCGCAATACTGATTTTACAATAGAATATTTTTGGAATAATAAAATATTCAAAAGAATTATTTATTCTATAACTTGTATATTTGCAGTCGTTATTATAGTTATTTTATTTTTAAAGCCAAATTATTCAATTTTAATAACGGGAAAAATGGGAACGGACGGCGTTCGTAAATATACCGTTAAAAACGTAAAATATCCATACGACGTTTGGACTCACAACGAAGGCGAATTTTTAGCGGTTGGCAACTGTCCGTTACCCGCGTCGCCATATCCGATGTCTCTGGAAAAATACGGAATAGAAAAAAGAGACAATGACTTTCTTGGCGCGGGATTTCGAGCGACAAAATAAAAACAAGCAATTATTTTAATTTATATTTTGATAAAGAGCGGTTTTGAAAAAACGTCTCTTTTTTGTTTCGCGCAAATAGTATTTTCGGGAAAAAATTTACAAAAAAAGGAGAATTTTTTTTATGATATCGGTTGAAAATTTAACGCATACATTCGGCGCAAAGACGCTTTTTAAGGAAGTTTCTTTGCAATTTACGCCGGGAAACTGCTACGGACTTATCGGCGCAAACGGTTCGGGAAAATCCACTTTTCTCAAAATTTTATCGGGCGAATTGGAAATTTCCAAAGGAAACGTAAGTATAGAAAACAAAAAACGACTGTCGTTTTTGCGTCAAGACCATTACGAATTTGACGAATTTACGGTTATGCAAACCGTCCTTATGGGACACAAAAAATTATACGAACTTTTTAAAGAAAAAGAAGCGCTCGAAGCAAAATCCAATATGAGCGACGAAGACGGAATGCGACTATCGGAAATTTACGGCGAATTTGGCGAACTCGGCGGATACGAAGCGGAAAGCGACGCGGGCGCGATGCTTGAAGGACTTGGAATTTCGACGGATTTGCACAACGCTGTTATGAAAAATCTTGAAGGCGGCGAAAAAGTGCGCGTTTTGCTTGCGCAGGCGCTTTTTGGAAATCCCGATATTCTTCTTTTGGACGAACCGACAAACCATTTGGACATCGAATCGATAAAATGGCTCGAAGAATTTTTGGGAAATTTTGAAAACACCGTTATTGTCGTTTCGCACGACAGGCATTTTCTAAATCAGGTTTGCACGCATATCGCCGACATCGATTACGGACAAATAAAAGTATATGTAGGAAATTACGATTTTTGGTACGAAGCAAGTCAAATGGCGGCAACTCAACGTCAGCAGGAAGGCAAACAGCGCGAACAAAAAATTGCGCAACTTCAAGAATTTATACGCAGATTTTCAAGTAACGTCGCAAAGGCAAAACAGGCGACGAGCAGAAAAAAACTCATAGAAAAATTGACCGTCGACGAACTTCCATCGTCTTCGAGAAAATTTCCATACGTCGAATTTAAGCCCGAAAGAGAATGCGGAAAAAACATACTGACAATAAAGGATTTGCGCTTTAAGGTAGACGACGAAATAACGCTCGACAACTTTAATTTGAATATAAACGCGGGCGAAAAAATTGCGTTTATCGGCTATAACAACAACATAAAAACCGCGCTTTTCGATATTATTGCCGAAATTAAAAAGCCGATTTCGGGAACTTTCGAGTGGGGAGTTACCATAAAACATTCGTATATGCCTCGCGACAACGCGGAATTTTTTAACACCGACGATAATTTAATCGTTTGGCTGTCGAAATTTTTGAACACGCAGGACGATACTTTTGTTCGCAGTTGTTTGGGGCGAATGCTTTTTTCGGGCGAAGAAGCGCAAAAGCCGTCGAATGTTTTATCGGGCGGCGAAAAACAAAGATGTATGATTTCGCGTTCTATGCTTTCGGGCGCAAACGTTCTTATTTTGGACGAGCCGACAAACCACTTGGATTTGGAATCGATAACCGCGCTAAACAAAGGACTTATAAAATTTCAGGAAGTCGTTTTATTCGGCTCGCACGACCACGAATTTTTAAACACGGTCGCCAACAGAATAGTGGAATTTACTCCAAACGGCGTAATCGATAGAAACGTCGGTTTTGAAGAATATTTGGCGGACGCCGAAATTGCCGCCAAACGCGATTCGATGTATAAAGGACACAAACGTTTGGAATTGTAAAAATAAAAATTCCCGTTTTGTTTTGCGGCAAATATTATTTTTATGCCTCAAAGAAAGGAAAAAGAAAGTGGAAACCGTAATAATTCAGCCGAAAAGGCAAAAATTTGAGATTTTGTTTATGCTCATATCGATAGTCGCGATAGTAGGCGTGGCAAGCGGACTTATCGCCATAAGCAAGATACAAAAGGAAGAAAGCGTAAAACTTAAAAGTTATCAGATAGACGCGTTTTTAGACCTTGAAGGAAACGACCAGGGAATTTTCACCGACTTGCACGCCGCGGTGAGAGTTATAGAAGCGCTTCACATAGAATACGGAGAAAGATGGCCTACCGTAAGCGAATTATCGACTACCGAACAACTTTCTCCTTTTGTGGAAGATTTAGTTTGGAAAGAACGCGGAAAGCACAAATGGACGCTTTTTAATCAAGACCAAGGCAACGTTCATCGCGCAATTTACGTCGGCAAATCGTTTGACGAAAACGCCGCGGGAAATTTTTTAATTTTAAGCGAACATTTTCACACGATAGACGGTTCTTATTATAAAGGCGTAAATAAGGAATTTCCGTTTTCTATTTGGTATAGTAAAAAATGGGAACTTCCAAATTCGAGCAATATTTCCGACGGAACGCTAATTCCATCGGGCTGGAAAGAAATAATCGCCCGCACGGGATACGACGAACTTAAACGATTGGGAAGGCAGTAATTATGGCAAACGGAGTAAATATAAAGGTAGAAAATCTTTCGCTTTCGTTTGGGAAAAACGAAGTTTTGCAAAACATAAATTTTGAAGCGAAAGCGGGCGAAATTCATTGCGTTATAGGACCAAACGGCGGCGGAAAAACCACTTTCGCAAAGTCGCTTTTAGGACAAACCTATCACAACGGAAAAATCACTTTCGAGTGGATAGAAAAAAGAGGAATTGTCGGCTACGTTCCGCAAATTATAAATATCGACAAGACGCTTCCCGTAAATGTTTTGGATTTTATTGCGCTGTGCATTCAAAAGCGACCCGCGTTTTTGGGAGTGGACAAAAAATTCAAAAAACAGGTAGACGAAACGCTCGACAAATTGGAAATGAAAAACAAGTCGAAATATTTGTTTTCGGAACTTTCGGGCGGCGAAAGACAGCGAGTTTTATTTGCGCAGGCGCTTATTCCGAATCCGCAACTTCTTATTTTGGACGAGCCGATGAACAGCGTAGATAAAAGCGGCGCGGAAGTTTTTTCGCGCATAATAGACGGTCTAAAACAAAACGGCGCGACGGTAATATGGATACATCACGATTTGGAACAAGTGCAAAAAATCGCCGACAAAGTTAGTTGCATAAACAAAACGGTGGTATTTTCGGGAGAACCCAAAAGCGTTATGAACGAAAAAAATCTGCTGAAAATCTTTTCATCGCGGCAAGGAGAATAAATTATGGATTTTTTATACGATATTATTCGGCATTCGGCGCAAAATTTAGTTCAAGCGGGTGCGTTACCCGATTCGTTTAAGTTTGCTTTCGTAATAAATTCGCTTTTGTGCGCACTGATAATAGGACCGATGCTCGGCGCAATCGGCACGGCTGTCGTCGCCAAAAGAATGGCGTTTTTTTCAAACGCGATAGGACATTCGGCGCTTACGGGAATAGCCATAGGAATAATGCTCGGCGAACCTGTAAATAGTCCGTATATTTCGCTTTTTTCGTTTGCTATCTTGTTTGCTATCTTCCTTAATTTTTCAAAAAACAAAAGCGGAATGTCGCACGATACGCTTATCGGCGTGTTTTTGTCGGCGAGTTTGGCAATAGGCGCGGCGCTTATGATGTTTGCGACAAAAGACATAAATATTCACATCCTCGACGGCTATATGTTCGGCTCGATTTTAACCGCTTCAAACAGCGATATAAATTTACTTTTGGCGGTCGCTATTTTGGCAATCGGCGCGGGAATTTACGGTTTTAACAGAACAATTATGTCGGGATTAAATCCCGCTTTGGCGCAAGTAAGAGGCGTTCCCGTTTTAATTTACGATTATATTTTCGTGATTTTGATTGCGCTTATAACGGTGGCTTCCGTAAAAATTGTCGGCTCTATTTTGGTGGAAGCGCTTTTAATTATTCCCGCGGCGGCGGCGCGAAACATAACGCGGTCGCTAAAATCGTTTGTGATACTAAGCGTCGTTTTTGCGACGATAAGCGCGGTTACGGGAATAGTCGTTCCTATGGAATTTAAAATTCCGATACCCAGCGGCGGAGCGATAATAATTTGCGCGACGATAATATTTATTTTGACGCTTTTGGTGAAAATTGTCAGACGAAACTGATATTTTTGACGAATTACAAAATTTTTTTGAATCCGTTTCGCCAAAAATAGCCAAAAATATTGCCGAAAACGGAAATTCGTCAAAATGGCTTTCTTCTTTGCAAATTCTTGCGCAAAGTAAAAATTGCGAATGTTTTATTGAAGACGGGAAATTGGTAATTTTTAGCGAAGAAAAAACCGACTATCCGATAATTTACGCCGCTTTGCGCGAATTTATGCCTTGGCGAAAAGGTCCTTGGCAAATTTTAAATATTGACATTGACACCGAATGGCGAAGCGACCTTAAATGGGACAGATTTGCGAAATTTTGCGATTTTAGCGGCAAAAAAATTCTCGATATCGGCTGCGGAAACGGATATTACGCTTACAGAGCCGCGATAGAAGGCGGCGCAAAGTTTGTTTTGGGAGTCGACCCGTCAATTTATTCGTATTTTCAGTCGCAAATCGCCGCGAAACTTTGTCCGCAAATTCCCGTTAAAATTTTTCCTTTGGCGCAAAAGGACTTGCCGCAAAATTTGCCGATTTTTAATGTTGTTTTTTCTATGGGAGTGCTTTATCATCATAAAAATCCGATTGGGCATTTGTCGCATATTTACGAACTTCTTGCAAAAAACGGCGAGATAATTCTTGAAACTTTAATTGTAGACGACAAAAATTTTTCCGACGGTTTTTGTCCGAAAGGAAGATACGCGAAAATGCGAAACGTTTATGAAATTCCTTCTATAAAAAAAGTGGAAAATTTGCTTAATTCGCTGAATTTTAAGGAAATAAAATTGCTCGACGTTACAAAAACGACAAACCAAGAACAGCGAAAAACCGCTTGGATGACTTTTGAATCGCTTGAAGATTTTTTAGACAAAAACGACGATTCAAAAACTGTTGAAGGATTTCCCGCTCCGACGCGAGCGATTTTTTGCGCGGCGAAAAGGTGAAGAATAATGTATAATAATTTTGAAATTTTTTAACGTTTTCCTTGACAGATTATAAACGCGGACAGTATTTTATATATAGTTAAAAAATTAAAGAGGAGTTAAAATATGCCTGAAGTATGTTTTTTTGACGGAATTTCTATAACTATGAACCCAAGCGAACACAATCCGCCGCATTTCCACGCAAAATATGCGGAATTTAAGGCGTTGTTTGACTTTAACGGCGAAATATTAAAAGGTTCTTTTCCGCCAAAACAAACGAAAATCACAAGCGTTTGGGCAATGATGAGAAATAAAGAATTGTTAAATAATTGGGAATTATTAAAAAACGGAAAAATTACGGTTCGTATTGAACCATTAAAATAGGAGTTAAAAAAATGAAAGATTATTTTTGCTACGAAAATACCGACGATTTAATTGAAGCGGTAACCGTAAAACCGCTTGAAAATTATAAATTGCGCGTTTCCTTTTCAAACGGAAAAACAAAAATTTTTGATTTTAAGCCGTATTTGGACCTTCAAATATTTCAGCCGTTAAAAGATAAATCTTTTTTTGATACGGTAAAAATAAATTTTGATACGGCTTTTTGGGAGTATGATTGGAAAATAAAAAACGCCGCTAATAACATCGATATTGCTCCCGAAAGAATGTATTGGGATGGTGTGGACGAGTTTTAAAAAAGAAATTTTGTTTTTTGTCGTTTCGATACCCATTTGTTTTCGGGCATAAATTATTTTTTATGCGCAAAAATTAAACAATTAAAGGAAATTCTTATGAGTTTTACCGAAATCGGACGTTTTTTACTTATTGCCGGAGTGTCTATTACAATTATCGGCGTAATTTTTCTCTTGTCGGACAAGTTGCCAGTCGGCAATCTTCCCGGCGACATTAACGTTTCAAAAGGCAATTTTCATATATCTTTTCCGATTATGACCTGTATTTTAATTTCCGTCGTGCTGACAATAGTAGCGAATTTCTTTTCAAAATGAAAAAATTTACCTTTTTGTTTCTGCTTTTAATTATTTTTGTAAATGATAAATAAAAAAAATCGTGTGAGAGGAGTTATAAAAGTGAGAAAATTTTGTAAAACGCTTGCAGTCGCTTTATGCGCGGGAGCATTGTTTTTGACTCAGGCGCAAACGTTTGTTCGCGGCAATTTGGCGGGATATTATCCGTCTGCCGAAAAAAGAATTGTGGTAATGTCGTCTTCGGATATTTCCGCTAAAACTTGGAAAATAACGGGAGAAAGCGGCTCTGTTGAAAAACAGGGAACGTTTGGAAAAAGTATCGCGAAAAAAAGCGACCATACTCCTTTCGACAACAATTACGAAGTGTCTTTTTCCGAGTTAAACAAAGAAGGAAATTACAAGTTTAGTATTGACGGAGAAAACGCTTCGGCTAATATTAAAATCACGAAAAATCCTTACGAAGAAGCAATTTCGTCGTCGCTACGTTGGCTAAAAGTCCAAAGAAGCGGCACAAAAGACGTGCTTGACCGTTTGCCCGCGCATCTTGGCGATTCGGCGGCGTTTGTTTATTATCGCAGCGGAAACAAAAAAGACGACGAATGGAAAGAAGACGCGGACGGCAAAACGCTCGACCTGCAAGGCGGCTGGTATGCTTCTACGGATTATGCGATATCGACTCCGCTTGTCGCGCATACGGTTTATTCTTTGTTGAGCGCGTATAATCTTTCTCCCGAAACGTTTGTGAAAAAATACAGCAAATCGTCTTTGGTAGATATTTTAGACGAAGCGAAATTCGGCTTGGAATTTCTTCTTAAAGTTATGCCAAACGATAAGGACTTCATAATAAACGTCGGCGGATATGATTCCGAAAACGGCGTTCGTCTTCCGCACGAAGACGTTTGGGAAGGAAAAAGAGCGGCATATTCTATTTTCTGTTCCGCCTCTATGGGAGCGACTGCGGCTGCTTTGGCTTTGGGAGCGCAAACTTTTGCAAGTATCGACGCGACTTTCGCGCAAAAATGCAAAGATATGGCGATTAAAATTTTCGACAAGGCGACGTCTTCCGGCGTTAAGCCCGAATGGCTCGAAAAAGACGGATGGGCGCTTTATTCCGACGAATCCGACAAGGACAATTTGCTTATGGCTGCCGCGCAACTTTATAATTTGACAAAAGACGAAAAATATCTTACCCGCGCAAAATCGTTTTCGGACGGTTTGCCCGCCGCTTATTGGTCTGGATGGGAAACGCAAAACGTAATCGCTCAATCGCTTATTGCCGACAAACATCCAAACGCGAAAAAACTCGCGACCGACGACTTAAGCGGCTTTTTGAGCAATCAGCGCGGAGCAAACAACGTTTGGAAACTTCCTATGGAATACAACAGCACGCTTTTGTATAGTTCTTTTGTTATAGGAATCGGCGCGGGAAATTACGTAAAATTATTTAACGACAAAACATACGGCGGTTTAGTTTTGGACGTTTTAAACTACACTTTCGGACTTAATAATTGGGGCGTAAGTTTTACCACGCTTAAAGGAATTCCCGAAAGCGTAAAAAAGTATAACCTCCCGATTTATCGACTTCAAACGAAATATTTTCCCGAAGGCGTAGTGGCAAACGGTCCTTGCGACAGAGAAACGCATTCCGAGCAAAGTATATGGATTAAATACGACGTTCGCATAAATTATTGTTATCCGTTTAATACGCCGGGAGTCGTTTTTTACGATTATCAGGACGACTTTGTAACGATGGGGGCAATGCCGAGCGGGGCGGCTCAAAATATTTATCTTATGACTTTGGCAAACACAATTTTTGGTGGAAAGTAGAGGAGTAAAACGATGAGAAAATTATTTATAACAATCGCGATTTTACTTGCGACGATTTTGACGGGCTGTAAAAACGATTCCGAAACGGCGGCTTCGACGTCTCCAAAAAAATCGACTGACGGCGGAGTTTATTTGAGATACAATTTGCTCGGTTATACGCCAGACCGTCAAAAAAGAATGGTTATAATGGCGGAACGCGACATCGCGGGCAAAGATTGGAGCATTGTAAACGAAGAAACGGACGAAGTTGTTATGCGCGGTCGTCTCGACGGTTCCATCGGCGGAATATCGGGACATATGCCTTTGCCGTATAATTATGTCGTGGATTTTTCGTCGCTTAAAGAAATTGGAACATACAAATTTATTACCGAAGGAACGGAGCCCGGCATAATTCCCATTTCCGACGACCCGTATTCTTGGCTTGTGAAAAAACCTATTCTTTGGTTGCGAATGGCTCGTTGCGGTTCTCCCGACGCTATTGTTCACGGACTTTGCCACGATAAAGACGTATCTTGTCCCGTTCATCACAGAAAAGGCATTGACAACGGCTCTTGGCACGAATCGAAATCGGGCAAAAAAATGGACGGATTCGGCGGTTGGCACGACGCGGGCGACTATCTTAAATTTTCGCTTACGATAGGATACGCGACGTACTTTTTGCTTCGTTCTTACGATTTTTATCCCGAAATTTTTGACACGATGTTTAATTACAGCAAAACCGAATATAACGACTTAATAGACGAAGCGAAATGGGGTTTGGATTGGCTTATGCGGTCTATGAGCGACAAAGACACCAACGAATTTATTATTATGATAGGCGATTCCAAAGACCACAACGTCGGTTACCGTTTGCCCGAAAACGACAAACTAAACGGCGAACGTCCTTCGCTTTCGGCGCTTTCTCCGCACCAAATGGGATACACTGCGGCAAGTTTGGCATTGGGAGCGAATATTTTTAAGCGTTTGGGCAAAAACGACATTTCAAAAAGATACGAAAACAAAGCGAAACTTATTTTTAGACGGGCGACTTCAAAAGACGCAGTCGCGATGGCGGCTCTTGACGACGAAGTAAACACCTTTTACGGCGACGGAACCGTAAACGATAATTTGGAATTGGCGGCGGCTGAACTTTACAGATTGACAGGCGACGAATTTTACAAAAACGAATCGATAAAGTATCAAAATTTAGCCAAAACAGCCGGCTGGCGCGCTTGGGAATCGGTAAATATGCCCGCGCATATGCTTGTTTCGGAATGGTATCCGATAGCCAAAAACGATTTGTACGCCGATTTGGACGGATTTTTGGCGAGCGGTCGCAGACCCGGAAATATTTGGGGGCTTCCTATGAAATACGTTTGGGGCGGATTGTATTCTTATATTGCGGTAGGCGCGCAGGCGATGGAATTTCAACTCGTTACGGGCGACAGAAGATACGAAGAGTTGGGCAGAAATATGTTTGATTATTTGCTCGGTTATAATAACTGGGGATTATGTTTTGTCGCGACGGAAGACCCGCGTCTTAAAGGAAAAACCATAACTTCGCCGAACTCGCAGATTTTTGGACTTCAAGCGCATTATTTTCCCGAAGGCGCTATTTCGGAAGGTCCCGGCGACAGAATGAGTTGGGAAAAATACAAAATTTATTTCGGTTTTGACCCCGAAGCGGAACGCACGTATAAGTTTAATACGAGCGAAGGCGTATTTTTCGATAACAGCAGGGACTTTATGTGTATGGAAACTACCGTTGCAGGTGTTGCCGACGGAGTTTTTACGCTGACGATAGCAAGCAAATTTTTCAAAAACGACAAGAAAAACGAGCAATAATTCGACAAATATCGGGGACTCAAGTTTTTGAGTCCCTTTTTTTATTATTGAGATTTATATATATAAAAGTAACAAAATTTCAAATTATTCATCTGAAAACAGTAAAAATTCCACACAATTATCGGCAAAAATATTATATTTAAATTTTTTAATTCATTAAACAAAGGAGTTTATTTATGATTAAAAAAGTTATCGCGATTTTATTCGCGTTTTGTTTGTTCATTTACGGACAAGAGCAAAATTCGACGATTAACAAATCGAATGCGGAAAATAAAAATCAAATATTTTTCGCGCACAGATGGCAAGGTTCCTATAGTACAGAACATCGTTTCTTTTCTTATTTCGGCAGCGGAATGGAATTTGAGTTCGGAGTAATTAAAAAAGACAAATATCTTCTTACGGGGATAGGCGGTTATAGCAGAGACCTTAAATTCGGTGGTGAAATTCCTCCGGCAGGTTATTTAAGCGGCGGAGGAGGAGGCGTTTTTGCCGCGCCCGTTATATCTTTTTTCACTCCCGCTATGCCCGATGTGGAATTTTTTAAATTTGTTCCGGGAATTGAGTTAGGATATTGGAGATATGAAGCCACACAAGGTTTAGAAAAAATTACCGAAAATTTATTTGGCGGTCCCGATATTCGCATAATGCTCGGCTATCGCTTTATTTTTCTCGACCTTCACGCCAAGTTGTATTTAGGTTATGGAAACGATAAGTATAATGATTATCAATCCGATAACGAGTTTAAAGCAAGATTTTTGTGGGGAGGCGGACTTAGTTTTATTATCAACAAAAAGAAATAATGAAAGTCAAACAAAAAGTTAAATCACTAAAAAATCACAAAAAAAGGTAAAAACTACGCGCCAAATAGTATTTTACCTTTATTGAGTTTTTATTGTTTAATTTAAAATTTAAGGAGACATCTTTTATGGGAATTTTCAACGAAGTAAAACCGGGCGTTATTTACGGAGACGACGTTCGTAAAGTGTTTGCAATCGCAAGAAAAGAAAAATTTGCAATCCCCGCTATGAACGTCGTAGGAAGCAATTCCATCAACGCGGCTATGGAAGCGGCAAAAAAGGCAAATTCGCCTATTATTATTCAATTTTCTAACGGCGGCGCGGCGTTTAACGCTGGAAAATCGCTAAAACTCGGCGACCAAAAAGAAGCGGTTTTAGGATGCGTCGCGGGCGCAAAACACGTTCAGGTACTTGCCGAAGCGTATGGCGTTATCGTTATTCTTCACACCGACCACTGCGCGAAAAAATTGCTTCCGTGGGTCGACGGACTTATCGACGAAAGCGAAAAGCATTTTGCGGCGACAAAAAAACCGTTATTTTCGTCGCATATGTTGGATATGTCCGAAGAGCCGCTTAAAGAAAACATTGAAATTTGCAAAGCGCGTTTGGCAAGAATGGCAAAAATGGGAATGACTTTGGAAATCGAACTCGGAATTACGGGCGGCGAAGAAGACGGCGTGGATAATTCTCACAAATCAAAAGACGAACTTTATACCCGTCCCGAAGACGTTTGTTACGCTTACGAAGAGTTAAGCAAGGTTTCGCCGAATTTCACTATCGCGGCGAGTTTCGGTAATGTTCACGGAGTTTATAAACCGGGCAACGTTATTCTTGAACCGAAAATTCTTGACAGGTCGCAGAAATTTATCGAGCAGAAACTCGGACTTGCGGCAGGGACAAATCCCGTTAATTTCGTTTTTCACGGCGGAAGCGGAAGCGAACCCGAAAAAATTGCGGAAAGTTTAAACTACGGCGTTATAAAAATGAATATCGACACCGATACGCAATGGGCTGCGTGGGAAGGAATTTTACACTTCTACAAGGCGAACGAAGGTTATTTGCAAGGACAACTCGGCAATCCCGAAGGCGAAGACAAGCCGAACAAAAAATATTACGACCCTCGCGTATGGCTTCGTAAAGTTGAAGAAAGCGTTGTAGACCGTTTGCAAGTCGCGTATAAAGATTTGAACGCACTTAATAGAAATTAAATTGCTATTTACAAAAAAGGCGGCTCCCAAACGTGCGGGTCGCTTTTTTTTCACGAAATTTTACCACTTTCTATTTATAGTCCCTATCTCAAAACCGACCGACAATGAAAATCTGAAACGTCTTGTATATTCCATTTCTGAATCGATACTCGTAACCACAGGAAAATTTGTTCCGCCACCAAAATCAAACGACCATCTCGCGTCTAAAAATACGCGGTAACCCGCGCTTATTCCCCAAGTAAACCCCACTGGAGCGTTGTAAAATTCTCCGTAATTTTCCTTAAAAGTTTGACTGCTCATTTTGTAGGTAACGTCATATACTTCACTGTCAGTTCTTTTCCATTTCCACATCCAAATTTCGGGAACTATGTTAAAATGTGGACCCGCAAAAATTTTCACAACTCTTTTTTGTCCTATTGTCACGTTTAATAAAACTGGTATAATAATCATACTTTTTGACAGCGTGTATTTTGTGTGCGTAACTCCTTTATCTTCATAGAAAAGATAATTATACGAAGTAAATATCGCTTCGGTTTGTATAGCGAAAT
>Ga0182485_1016_pt1 | contig 21879 bp, 26 predicted proteins | sample TergutMp193P3_FD_120825 | JGI IMG/M metagenome (GOLD analysis project Ga0182485, IMG submission 120825)
TTTTCGGAAGCGTAAAATATGCTTTCGCGTTTCTGTTTTATCCAAATTTCAAAAGGAGTTTCTATGATTTACAACTTTATTAAATTCGGCGCTTTTGTCGCCATCGTCGCGCTTTTTAGCGCGTGTTCTCGGTCTGTACTCGTAACACCAAGCGGAGCTACGAATTTTGACGGCGAAATATACAAAGACCTGTACAATTACAGGTTGCAACGTATTAATTTCAATTTTGGTTCAAGTGGTTCTTTAACAAATAATCCTTGCGACGTAATTATTGACCATTTAACGCTTACGGTCGGAAGCCGATTATTCGGAAGCCGATATACACAGTATGTACTAATTGCGACATCGAAACAATGCAACCAGAATAACAATAATTCAACATCATCGCAACAAAATACCTATACGGAAATAGTTTTTTCTATCGGAGAAACTGTTAAATACACCAATAATAGCGGAAAAGTTAGCATTGGAGTATTAGAACAAGTTGTTGACGATAATTACGTAATAATCAATGACGGCGGGTCTAAAGTCAAAATTCATACGTCAAAACTTTTGAAAAAATAACCTAAAAAAACGCGGGAAAATTTGTTAAATCGTCCCGCGTTTTTTTATTGTTTAGAAACGCGTCTTGCGGGATACGTCCCCATTTTTTTGCTTTTCAATACCCCCGTCTTTTCACCGCCGCGTCAATAAAAAATTTTCAAAAAACGACAAATAAATCGGCAATTTCCATAAAAAACCATTTTACCCTTGTATTTTTGGAAACCGCATAATTATTTTGTTATATAAATTTTTGAAAAACAGTATTTTATTCTTGTAAAATTTTTATAAAAATGGTAAAAAATATGAAAAATGTCGTTATAATCGGGTCGGGTATCGGCGGGCTTACCGCAGGAGCGTTTTTGGCGCAGGCGGGAATGAAAGTCGTCGCAATAGAACGCCACGACAGAATCGGCGGATACGCGCACAATTTCAGAAGAAAAAACTATCGCTTCGAATCGGGCATTCATACCGTTCCGCTCGCCGACGGAGGAGTCGTCCGCACAATTTTAGGACAGTTGGGAATAAATTCCGAAGTAAAAACCGTAAAATTTCCCGAAATGTATCGCACGATTTCGCCATACGGAACCGAAATTATGCCCGAAAATAAAAACGACATTACGGCAAAACTTTATAACGATTACGGACGACAAAAAAAAGGTCTCGACAAATTTTTCAGCGATTTGGATTTGCTTTACAACACAATTTTTACGCTTTTTGAAAAAGGAAAACGAGGACTTTTGGACGAAGACCATTCGAAAGTCGCGCCGTTTTTAAGTCATTCTTACGGCTCGTATTTGGAACAAATTTTTGACGATGAAAAATTGCGTTTTTTTCTGTCGGGAATGTGGCCTTACGTCGGAATTACGCCCGGATACGGACAACATTTATTTATGCAAATGCTTTTTAACGCGCATTTTTACGAAGGTTCTTACGGAGTTGTCGGCGGATTCGTATCGATTGCCGATGCGCTGGCGAAATTTATAGAAAATCACGGCGGAAAAATAATCACAAACGATTGCGTAGAACAGGTTTTATGCGAAAACAAAACCGCTTCGCGCGTTAAAACTCAAAAAGGACTTTCCATAGATTGCGATTTGGTAATTTCCGATTGTTCGCCATATATTTTGCACAATAATTTACTCGACGAAAACAGTCGTTCGGCGTTTTGGCAAAAGCGATTGTCGCGCTTAAATCCTGCGGATTCTGTTGTTGTCGCGTATTTGGGAATGAAAAAAGGTTATGAAAAATATATAGATTCCAACGCGGGAATGTATTTTAAGCACAAGGACATAGACGCGCCTTACAAGCGCATTCACAGCGAAAAAAGCGCGCCTTTTGACTGCGATAATTTGGCGATTTTGCACCCGATTGAATTTTTGGCAGACCCTACGATAATTTTATTTTCGTTTGTAAAGCAGTCCGACAGTCAAAATTGGAAAGTCGATAAAAAAATTATCGCCGATAAAATTATTGCCGAGTTAAATATTGTTTATCCGAATATTAAAGATTATATTGATTTTGTAGAGGTAGGTTCTCCCGACACTTTTGAGAGATACACGCTGAACACCGGCGGCTCGATTTACGGATTTGAAAATACCGCCGATTCCTACGGCGAAGCGAAAATGCCGATAAAAACGCATATAAAAAATATTTATCAGGTCGGACACTGGACGCGACCCGGCAGCGGAATGTTAAACGCGATTTTAAGCGGATATACCGCGGCGCAGTTGGTTTTCACGGAAGTTTAGTAAAAATTATTTTAAATTTTAATCCAATTTTGTATATTTATGTTTTCTATACGCGACAAATGCCTCGTATTATCGCTAATCATAATCAAATTATTCGCAACGGCGGTAGTTCCGATAAGTAAATCAAAATCGTCTATTATTTTGCCGAGTTTTTTTAATCTTGCTTTTTCTTTAGCGAATAACGAAATCGACTTTTTTATAGGGATGACTGAAACATATTCCATCAATTTGTTCAAGTTTTTTAAATTTTTCTCCTTATGAAAACTTAATTCTATTCCGTATTTTAATTCCGCAATTGTTATTTCAGATACGGCGCAATTAGTTATGCCTACTTCATTGAATTTTTTATCTAAACCGTATTTACCGCCAAAAAAGAAAGCGCATATATTGGTATCCAAAAGATATTTTATCATTCAAAGAGTCCTTCGCATTTGTCGTTTGATGTTCTTGAAGAGTATATGTTTGTAAGCATTTCGTTTACGTCTATATCGTTTTGCCAAGAACCGTATAATTTTGACACAATATTATTTTCTTTACTCGCGATATTATTTTGTTTATTCAAATATCTAACAACTATACCCTGCTTTCTTGCAAGAGCGACGAAATATTTTAAATCGTCTTTTTCTTTTGCTTCAAAAATTGCGCTTGTCATACTTACCGCCTTATTTTATTTAATTATCCGATTAAATTGAATATACTATATTTCCAATTATGAAAACAAAAAAAACTTGGTAATTTCAGCAAAAAATATTATACTCGTGAAAAAAAATCAAATAAATCCTCCTCAAAACGTTGATATTCTAAAATGCAGTCGTCCGAAATCCGAATAATCTTTTATATGCCTTGCCCATTCGAGCGAAAAGAAAAAATTTTTGACGGGAAGCGAAATTCCCGCGCCGTAACCGAAAATTTGCTCCGTCTGCGAAAGCGAATATTTTTCGTTTAGTATCGCCGCGTAATCGCCAAGCAGATAAACGCAGGAAAAATCGGCTATGTAATATCGAAATTCGTTGCCTAAACTTGCAAAAGATAATCCCGAAAAAACGCTTTCCTGATATCCGCGAACCGAATTTGCTCCGCCAAGTCGAAACAGTTGCGTTTCGTGCAAAGTTTGCGGCGTTTTGAAAGCGATAATTCCAATATTCGGCTTTGTTAAAAATGCAAAACGCGAAAAATTTTTTCCCGCAAAAACGGGAATATGAAACGCGGAATTTGCCGTAAATTCGCCTTTTGGCGTCCAATCGTTTTGTTTGTAAATCGCGCCGCTTTTTAGTGAAAAATCAAAATACGCGTCTTTTTGCGAGTAATTATATCGACTTTTTGTGTTTTCAAGCGCGATTTTTATTCCGCCGTATCTTGAAACGCTATCTTGAACCGAAAGTTCCGAATATTCCGCCAACATTTTCACTGCGCGAAATCCGTCGAAAAAATATTGCGTTCCCGCCGAAAGCGAAACGCTGCCGTAAAGCGAATCGCCAATTTCTATTTGCGAAAAAAACAAAATGTCAAACGGCGTTTTAAGAAAATACGGAATTTGTAAATCGGCGCTTATTTTATAAAAAAGTTCTTCGTTTACGTATAAAAAGTTAAACGTTTCTCCAAAGCCCAAAACATTTATTATGTCCAAATCCGCATTGCCGACTATTGTGGTTTTAGGATAAGTCGCAAGCCCCAAACCGCCGTTAAAAAGTACGCTTTTATTGACTTTCGCCGTTATCGGAATTTCGTAAAATCCGTCCTTTTCTTCGGGTGAAAAAAACGTCGCGGAATTTATATATTTTTTGCTTTGCAATATATTTTTCGCCGTTTCTAAACTATTATAATTATAAATTTCGCTGTTTTTTTGCATAATATTTTCAATGGGTTTTTGCAATAAATATTCTTTAATTTTTCCGTCCGTAATAACAAATGACGGACGAATATTTTTTACCAAAACGCCTTTTTTTATGTATAAATCGATTTTTACGGAATCGTTTTCTTGCGTTATTTTTGGAGAAATTTGCGCGAAAGGATAGCCGCTATCGGCAAATTCTTTAATTTTTCGCCGAATTTTTTCGTTTGTATAATCTGCGGAATATTCGATATTCGGATTTTCGCTTACAATATTTTCGTCTTCTATATAATTTATTTCTGTAATTTTGTCGCAAAAAGTTTCAAAAACAAAAAAACAGCAGAACAAAATCGTCCTGCCGTCGCAAAAAAAACGAAAAAACGCAATATTTTTTTTTACTAATTGCCTTCTCTTTTTAATTTTTCTTTTCCTTCAACCGAATATTTGGTGGTCAAAACCGCTTCAAGTCGTTCCATAGGAATTCTATTTCCCGTTACCTGACAAACGCCGTATGTTTTGTCGGCAATTCTTTGAAGCGCGTCGTCTATTTGCTCTAAATATTTCGATTGCCTTTCCGACAAACTCATATTAAATTCCCTATCGTACGTAGCGGAAGCCAAGTCGCCCAAATGCATAGTGTAATGCGCGTCTTCGCCTATTGAATCAAAAACCGCCTGTCCTATTGTCTGTTGCAATAAATTGCTGCGCGTTTCCATAACTTTTTGTTTTTCTTCAAGTAATAACTTTTTAAATTTAAGCAACTCCTCGTCCGATAATCTTTCGAATTCCGGCATATTATCCCCCTATAATTTTGCAAAAATGCAAAAAAAACAATTACATCAAAAGGAATATAATTTATTGCAAACGCAAAAGTCAAATAATAAGAGTATTATTTTCGTATAAAAAAATTTGCGTATTTATTTGGCGATATATTATTTTATGTCGAAAATTTAAGGAGAATTTATTTTGAAACACAAAAGAAGTGAAGACGCGATAAAGTTTATCAAGGAAAAAAAGGACTCGCTTATTATTGCCGCAGTCGCGGCAGTCGCGGTTGTTATGGGGGCTTTGTCCGTTAATTATTTGAACGTTCAAAAGCAGGCGGAAACGCAAAAAGCGTTTGGCGAAGCGATTTTGTCTTCGGCGAGCGACAGAGACGCGCTTATGGAAAATTTGCGCGAAATTTCACAAAATCACAAGGGAAGCGTTTATGCGACGTATTCGCTTATGCTTTTGGGGCAAAATCTTTTGGAAGACGGCGAATATACGGAAGCGGCTATTATTTTGGACGAAGCGTTAAAATCGAAACAGCCCGCGCCGTTTTTGACCGTGCAAATATTAGAATTAAAGGCGACCGCTTTGGAATTTGACGGCGCGCTTGACGACGCGCTTACGACTTACGACAAGGCGCTTTCCGTGCATAACGGTTCGGGATTTCGCAAAAACGATATTCTTCTAAAATCGGCTTTACTCAATTTGAGAATGGGACAGACGGATATTGCGCAAAAACGATTTGAAGAGATTGTTGCCGACAGCGCGGCAAGCGAAAGAACGTTAAGAATTGCTAAAAACGAATTATCCGTTTTGGAGTTTTAGTGGAAAAAACAAACGTCGAAATAGTAAAAATGCTCGAAATCGCGGCAAACGAAGGTTTTATCGACCTTCTCGTCGCAATTTGCAACGTTTGCGCGTGCGAAGGCGGAAAGCAGTTTATCGCGTCTTGGAATGTTCCTTGCAGAAAACCGCTTTTTTTGCTTGTAAAATCGGGCGAAAAACCGAAATCGGTAGAATTTGACCCGACGGATAAATCGTATTTTGTCCGCTGGGCAGTAGGCGAAGAAAGCGGAAATTTGTATTTTTGCGACGGCGACGAAAAATTTATGATTTCGGAATATTCCAATTCGGCAATAGAAACGGCGATAAAAATAAACGTGGAAGCGGCTATAAGAAAAGTCGACTGGGGCGGCGAAGCGGCAATGAGAATTTTGGCGATAAACAGCCACGACATCAGAAACGTTTTTGGAACGATTTCGGGCGTTTTGCAACTTTTGGATATGGACGAAGCCGAAAACGAAAAAGTTCACAACAGTTTTAACAACATAAACGAAATTTTGTCGAATTTTGACGTTTCAAATAAAACGCTTTTGCTTATTCTTCGCAACGAACCTATTGTTTACGAGAGCGGAGACGTAGACGTATCGTCGATATACAATACGATTTTGGGCAAAAACAAGCGAGTTTATTCATATTCGCAAATTGAATTGGATTTTGAAGTTGAAAACAACATAAAAACAAACGGAGACGAACAAAAAATCACGCAAATCTTAAACGAATTGCTTTTAAACGCCTCCGATTCTTTTGAAAACAGCGACAAAGGCGGAAAAGTAAGCGTTAAAGTATTTAAGGAAAATAACGATTGCGTAATAAAAGTGGAAGACACGGGATTTGGTATAGATTACGAATCGCAAAGATATATAACAACTAAATTTTTTACGAGGAAATTTAAAAGACCCGGACTTGGACTTAAAAAAGTCCGCAGATTTGTGGAAGATTGGGACGGACATTTCAGTTTTTCGTCCGAGCCCGACAAAGGCACAAACGTTTCGGTCAGATTTCCGATAACTCTTTGAAAAGGAGAATGTTTATGAAGTTCGTATTATTGTACGAAGACAAAAAAAATCGCGCGGCGGTAGAAAAACAATTTAAGGACGCGGGACACGAAGTAATTACCTGCGAAGGTACAAACGATTTTTTTCAGGCGGTAGAAAAAGGCGGTTTCGACAGAATAATAATAGACGTAAAATCGTGGTTTAGAGGACTTGCGGTTTATCGTTATTTCGGCATAGCGAAAAAAATAGCGGACGTGCCGATTTTGTTTATAAATTCGCCCGACGGATTTACTGTTCTCGATAATATTCGTCCCAAAAATCCGGGGGACTTATACGTTCTTAAAGAAGAAGGACGTGAAAATCTTGTTGCGCGGGTTGCTTAACTCTAAAATAATGGGGTTTCTCAAATGGCTGGGGATAGCGGCGAAGAGAAAATGTTTTCGAATACCGATTTTGCCTTAAAACGCAAAAACAAAGTCGGAAGCGTTCATATAGCGAATATAAAAGGCGGAGTCGGCAAAACCACAGTTGCTACTAATCTTGCGGCGACTCTCGCAAAAAGCGACAAAACATTGATTATAGATTTCGACGTTCAGAAAAACGTTTCGCACGCGCTCGGATTTAAGGAGAAAAAAGGCGGTTCTTCTTTTATTTTAAGCAAAAAATATTGCGAATTTTTAGACGCAAACGATAAAAAATCGTCGAATTTCGGCGGAATTTTTATCGTATTTGAAAAAATTGAGCGCTTAATTTTCGGCTCGATTATCGGACGAGGTGATATTTCGGTTTTGTGCGGTAAAGCCGAAAAAAATCTTTGGATAATTCCTGCGGACAATTCGCTTTTAAGCGACGTAAATTATTTTAAGCGCCAAAATTTTGCTCACAATTTACAAATTTTATCAAAAAATTTCAAATATATAGTTATCGATACGCCGTCAATTTGGAATAATTTCAGTAAATTTTTGTATATTCAAAGCGATTTGAGCATAATTCCCGTAACGCTCGATTCGCTTTCTATAAGCAGTTTGCGCGATTATTTGGAACATATTTCGCAAATGTCGCGCAAGCATTCGAGTATTGCCGTTCGCATACTGAAAAACGAAGTTTTCGGCTTGCAAAAAAGCGACGAAGAAGATAAGGATTTTCAAATAAAAACGCGATATACGCAAGACAATCGCATCTTTTTGAATAATATTTGTCAATCGTTTCGTTTCTATAAAAATTCTGTGGCGGTCGCTCCCGAACAGTTGATACTTAACGTTGAAATTCCCGAATCGGTAATGTTTCGCAACGCGCAGGACATAGGCGTTTCGGTAGAAGAATACGACGCGAAATCGCTTGCGGCGCAGTCGTTTGCCGCTCTTGCCGATACGGTTGTTACGACGCTAAATTCAAACAGGCGAAAAAAGCGAAAATACGACGTCGGCGTGGCTAAAACGGTTATTTTTACCGCGCTTGTTTTTGTTTATGTCGAATATTCGCGAAAACACGACCCCGTAATATTTCCGCAAACGCCGCCAAAAGCGATTATGCCCGAACAGGCAAAAATTTCGCAAACAAAAGTCATTCGGCACACGTTTAAAAAAGACGACAGCGTTTATCGCGTCGCAAAACACGCCGTATCGAAATTTGTAGGAATTGTCCCGACAACATACGAACTGACCGCGTATATAAACGAAACGATAAATATTCACAACGCGACTAATTATAGAGATAATTACATAAGAAACGCGGACGATATTCGCCCCGGACAAACGCTAATATTTTATCCGTCGACGGTTTTACAAAATCGAGTAAATGAAGAAATGATAACGGTTTATAATTATTTTATGAAATTGGTCGATGACCCGCGTTCTTACGTTACGGGCGATTGGCAAGAACGCGGTTACGGCGAAGACAGCAGACACGACGGAATAGACGTCGCGGGACTTTTGGGTTCAAACGTAAAAACGCCGATTTCGGGAATCGTTATAAATAAGGACACGCCGGCGGCGGGAAGAGTTACGGGAGTGGTTTCGCGCTCGGACGGACACGTCGTGTTTTTTGCGCATTTGGACATAAGATATTTCAACACGGGCGACAGCGTTTCCGCAGGAACGGCGATAGGAACCGTCGGCGTAACGGGTCGCACGAGCGGTCCGCACGCTCATATCGGTTTTGGAATAAAAACGCTAGACCAATCGGGAATGGTTTATGGGAAAAATCGTTATAAAGAAACAGACCCGAAATTTTTATATTATCGTCAAATTTACAAGGAAAGCGAGAGAAAACAATGAAAATTAAATTTTTAGCGACGGCAATATTTTTGCTTTTGCAATCGGCAATTTTTGGACGGGAAATAACGGTGGGAATGCTCGATTCTCTCATTGAAAATTATTCCGTCGGCGAAATTCTTAAAGGAAATTACGAAAAAGCGGAAAAGCAAATTCGTTCTATTGAATACAACGATAGCGGGCTTTTTTATTTGGCTTTGGGCGAAATAGAACTGCGCAAAGGCAATCGCGAAATGGCGAGAATGAATTTTATTATCGCGTCGGAAATATCCGAAAAAGTCGCGCCGTTTTCGTATCGTAAAATGGGCGATATGGAACTTGACGGCGGAAATTTGGCGTATGCGGTAAGCGCGTTTAGAATTGCCGCGCAAAGAACCGATTTTGAAACTTATCGCTCTTATTTGCTTTCGAGAGTCGATTCGCTGAAAAACGCATTTCCCGACAGTTTGGGAAGCGTGGCTTGGGGAGTGCTTTTTTGGGACGAAGAAAGAGACGGCGACTTTGAAATAAGTCCGATAAGAATATTGCAAAAGCGCATAAAAGAAGAAAAATTGACTCCCGATTTGTATAACGAATTGCACGAAATCGCCAAAGAAAGAAACATAGAAAAGAATTTTTTCGCCTACATCACCGACACGACGCGCATAGACGCTTCGTTCGATACCAAAACGGCTTTTAGCGTGGCAAGCGAAATGTTTAAGAACGGTCAAGACACGGGAGCGAGCAACTGGCTTCATTTCGCTATGAATAAAAGCGATTTTAACAAAGCGATTTCGCGACGTAGATATTTGGAATTGCGAATAGATTTAAACTTTTCGCTTAAAAATTACGGAAACGTCGTAAAGTTTGGCGAAGAATATCTTAAAGAATACGGCGAAAGTTTGGACTTGTTGTATAAACTCGGACGCGCGCACAGACGAAACGGAAATCCCGCGAAAGCGCATTCTTATTACGACAGATGTATAAAAAATTATCCGAACAGTAAAATTGCGCACGACATTTTGTGGTATATGGCGTGGAGCAAAGAGGAAAGCAGAAATTTTGACGCGGCAAAAGAACTTTTTTCTCAAATCGCAAACCAAAAACCTCGCGGAAAACACGCCGAAGAGGCGGCGTTGCGCACGGGACTTTTGGATTTTCGTCAAAAAAAATACGACGCGGCTTTGCAAGAATTTGCGGAATTTCGTAAAAAAATTCCGAGTTCCATACACTCGCCCGCTTCGTATTATTGGTCGGCAAGAGCGTATTTGGCAAAAAACGACGCGTCCTCCGCGCGAAAAATGATAGACACGCTAAATACCAGATTTCCTTTGACTTATTACGATTTTCGTTCCCGCGAACTTTCGGGAAAACCGATTACGACGGTTTTGAAAGTCAGCGATTCCGTATGGTATTCGCGACTCGACAGCGTTACGTCGTCGGAGGCGAAAAGCAAAAAAGAAAAAGCGGCGTTAAAGGAATTAGAATCAGACGAACTTGACAATTTACTTTTGGGAATATTTTTGGGAACGATGGGCTTAACCGAAGAAGCGCAGTTGCTTTTTGAGCCGATAGAAAATCAAAATCAGCGCAATTTTCCTATGGTTTTGACTTTGGCAAAATTTTACGACGAAATTGGAGCGCATTTCCGCTCGTATCGGCTTGCGCGGCGAATTTATTGGGCGCTTCCGTCAAACAGGCGCGGCGAATTTTCGCCTGAATATTTGCGGCTTTTATATCCAAACGCATATTCCAAAGAAATTGATACTTCGTCGCAAAAATACGACGTCGACCCGCATCTTGTCCGCTCGGTTATGCGGCAGGAAAGTATGTTTTCGCCGACCGTTCTATCGCCCGTCGGAGCGATGGGACTAATGCAAATTATGCCCGCCACAGGCAAAGGAATCGCCGACGAATTAAAACTTTCTTTCGATAAAAGCAAACTTTTGTCGCCGAGTTTAAACGTGGATTTCGGCGCGTATTATCTTAACAAACGACTAAAACAGTTTAACGGAAATGTGGTTTACGCGCTTGGAAGTTATAACGGCGGCTCGCACAACGTCGAAAAATGGATTGCGGAAAACAAAGATATCGTAGACGACGAACCGTATTTTGTGGAATGCATAGGATTTGCCGAAACGCGCACATACGTTAAGCGAGTTTTAGAAAATTATTGGATATACAAATTGATGCAGTTTTGAATGTCTTCGATAATTTGCCGCGACGTTTTTTGACTTTCTTCAATTTTGACGAATTTTCGCTCGTTTTCCGTTATTTTTTTGTAAATTTCCGCGTTTTTATTTGAATATAATTTGTGTTTTTCTTCAAAAACGTTGGTTTTGCTTTCCAAAAGTAAATTCATAATTTCAATATCGGAAATTTGCGCTGAAATTTTTTTAATTTTTTCAATTTTCGGCATAAAAAACGGGAAATTCTTCCATTGTTCTTTGAGTTCGGCAAATTTTTTTACCGATTTTTCGTTTTCGGCAAATTCTTTTTTCAAATCTTCAAGTTGGATTCTCACGGCGTTTAATTCGTCGTTTAGAGTCGCCGTAGTCGAACTAACGTATTTGGAAATAGCGTCTATGGAAGCAAAAAGTTTTCTTTCTATCGCCTGCGAAAGCGAAAAAAACTTCTCTTTGCGCAAAAATCCCATAACCTCGTTTGAAATTACGTCCATTCCCGCTTCGGTTTTTGCGGAAACGGCTAAAAACCAGTTGCCGACGTCTATTCCGAGTTTTCCCTTTATGGTTTTTGTAATGAAATCGCTCGTCTCTTTTAAGTCGGCTTTGTTTAACAAATCTATCTTGTTATACACGAAAAAAATGCGGCTTGACTGCGGAACTATCTGTTTTACGAAATTTACTTCCATTTGCGTTATCGGCAAATCGGCGCTCAACATAAAAAATACGGCGTCGCAGTTTGGCAAAATGTCCAAAGTCGCTTTTGTGTTATGGACGTGAGTCGAACCGAATCCCGGCGTATCGATTATTATCGTGGAACCCGCAAGAAATTCGCTGTTGCAGAAAACCACCGCCTTTGAAACGCCCGCCCTGTTTTCTGGATTATTATTTTCCGTAACGAAAGTGTTTAAGAAATTTTTTATGCCTTTTTCTTCGCACTCTTTTTGCGAGCCGTCGCGAAAATCGATTACCGCTTTCGTTTCTTCGCCGAAACGAATTTCCGTCGGAATTGCGGTAAGCGGAAGAACGGAAGTCGGCAAAATATCTTTTTTTACAAGTTTGTTAATAAAAGACGATTTGCCTCTGTTAAATTGTCCGATAATTGCGATGTGAATTTCGCCCGAAAAAAGCCGCTGACGAAGTTGTTTTAGCACGATAATTTGCTTTGATATTTGCGGTTCGCTTTCTATCGGCTTCAAAACCAAAAGCAAATTATCTATTATCTCATCAAAAGACGTTTCTATATTTTTCATTGCAAAAAGCGATTTCGGTTAATTACTCTTTGCCCTGACGAATTGATTCCTGACGAAGTTCATCGATATCCGGCGTCGGTTCGCCCAAGTGCAAATATAAAAATTCCGTGTGGCTCGCCCAACTGCAATCCGGCAGGTTTTTCAAAATCCATCTGTAATTCATCGCCGCGAACGGATATTTTTCTAATTGCTCGTAACTGTTGCCTATCATAAACATCGCCTCGCACAATTCCGAAGTATCTTCTCCGTAAAGCGTGAAATTTCTATAAGAATTTATTGCGTCCGCGTATGATTTCGCGTCGGTTTGCAATATTGCGGTTTGCAAATACGCCGATTTTCCTTCGGGCGAATACAAAAACCATTCGTTTAAGTCGCGATAAATCTTTTTTGCGCGCTCAATATTTTGATTTGTCGCCAAACTGTCCGCTTCCTTTTTTATTTGCGCGGGAGTTTTGTCAAACATATCGATATAGTCGCTTTGCAAAAGTTGAACGTTCGCTTTTGCGCGTTTTTGGTGAATATATTCTATGATGTGCGCTTCAAACATTATCGATTTTAGAGAATCCGAAAACGCCGTTATCTCTTCTTCGGGAACGTTTAGCGACGCCGTTCTTTTTTTATCGACTATGGCAAATTTTACAAATTCCTTATTCGGAGTAAAATTGCTGCTGATTTTGGTAGGAATAATTTCATCTACAAAATAGCGCACAATTTCAAACTTTTCAAATTGTTCCATAGTTTTTTTGAAGCCCTCGGTTTTCACGTAATTTATTCTTTTCGCTTCTTCGCAAAACAAAATCCACGAAATCATTTTTGCCGCGACTACGTTTTCCGAAATGTTCATTTTTTTGTCTATCCACGCCGAAATCATTTTGAGTTCCGCTTCCGTTATCACTTTTTCGTTGTTTACCAATTCGTCTTTTATGTCGCCGCTCGGGAAGTCCTTTCCGTATTTCTTTTTGTAAAGTTCGTTTCTGAAAAACGATTCTCTGTCGTTGGCAATTTGGTCAAACCATCGGGTTTCAATATCTTCCTGCGAAAATCCCGAAAGCGTTGTCTTAAACTCTTCCGTCGGAGGATATTTTTTTAGAAAAAGCGTTTTTACCACAAAAATTCTTGCGCGAACGTCCAGCGCCGAATCGCCTTCCGCTATTCCGTATTCGGCTTCCAACTGCGTTCTGTTTTTCTTGTAATACTCGTAAATTTCCTTATCGGTAGAGCCCATATTTCTGTCTATGATATCGACCATATAAAAATGTCCGGCAAGATACGTTTCTTTCCATTTCCATTCGACACCGTTTGTAACCTGTTTTCTGTAATTTTGCGCTTCGGGAAAAAGAACCTGCGTTTCTATAAAAATCGTCGTAGTTATGCGATTGCCCGGAAATCTATCGGACATTGCGCGAACGGGATGATAATAACGCATACTCGTAAACGCCATCAAATCGGCGATAGTATACGTTTTTGTGTTGATTTTTCCAAAAGGCGAACCGTATATCTGCTCGGATTCCGTTTTTTCTTTTTTGGCGCAACCGAAAAAAATAAAAATCGCTAAACAAATTATTAAGCCGAATTTCTTCATTTACAAAACCTCATTTTTTCTTCAAAGCGGCAAGCGCTTCCTTAACGTCTTTGTAAATATTAAGCGCGGCGGTCGCTCCTATTATGTCTATAACGTCGCTTATATTGTCGTTTACGTTACAAATAGCGAAAACGCCGTTTTTGAGGCGAACCGATTTAGTTATGTTCAAAAACGCGCCCAGTCCCGTACTGTTCACATATCTTAAATCCTGCAAATCCACGATGATATTTATTTTTTCGTCGTTGTTTAAGATGCCGAAAATTTCGTCCGAAAAATAAGTCGCCGTAGTCGAGTCGATGTCCCCTTTTACCTTTACGATAATACCGTCGGCTATTCCCTCCGCCTGACTTGTCAAAATTTCAATTTGCGTCTGCATTGATTACCTCCCTTTCTTAATTTACCTTTTTTTTATAACGTGTACCCAAGTTCCGTCGCTGGAACTGTTTATTTCAAAATTATCGGAAAACGTTTTTACCAATCCTAATCCTCTGCCTCTAAAATCGTTCTCCGTTCTGTTTGGAAGTTCCGCCCACTTCTCCATATTTTTTCCCGTTTCGTGTCCAGACCTTTTTTTTGCCGCTCGCGGAGAATATCCGTTATATACGTTTATCTCGACCTGTTCTTCGTTTATGCTGCAAAGCACTTCTACGGTTTTGCGTTCGTCCTGCGTTCCGTGTTCTATGGCGTTGTTGCAAAGTTCGTCTATAATCATCTCTATTTGAAAAGCGGCTTTTCCTTCTATTCCGTTAAGCGCAAAAAAATCGTTTACGCAAGTTCTCATAGACGGCACAAGTCCGATGTTCGACGGCATTTTTACTCTTAAAACTTCCCGTTCTTTGCAAGAATCCCAATAAAAATAATTTATCGCGTCGTGCGTATTGCGAAAGTTCTTTAAAAAACCGTCATTATAAGCAAAATTTATTTTTTTCAGCGCTTCTTCGTTTCTGACGACAAAGCATAATTTTCCAAAATATTTTGCCGAAAAAACTCGCGAAAATTCAATTATTTCCTTTATTGTTTCGTCGCTAACTTCGCTTGACAAGCCAAAATCCGCTATTACAAACTTCCACGGGTCTTTCTTTATTTTATCAAAACAGTCGTTCAGTTTGTCGCTATCGAACCGTTCGTTTTCTTCAAAACGCAAAAACGCTATTTCTCTAAATTCTTCGCTCAAAATCAAATTTGGCATCTAATCATCCTTTCCGACGCGAGTCATTTTCACCTTCGAAATTTTACCTTTTATAAAATCCAATCTTGCGCCGTCGGAATATCTTTCTATAAGTCCGATTTCGGGAGAATCTATGCCGTGTTCTTCCAAAACTTCGCCTTGTTCGCTAAAAAATTCCACAAGTTCTTCTCGCTGTTCCAAAATATCAAACGAAAAACCGTTTTTGCCGACTTCAAATTTTATATCGAGCCAAACCATAGACGGACGACGTTTCATTTCTTTCGCAATTTTTATGCACAATTCGTCAATCATAATTTCCATTTGATAAAGAAAATCGCCGCTAAATTCATAAGCCATCAAAACGTCCACGATGTATTTTCGAACTAACGGAATATACTTTTCAAGCGCCGGAATTACGACCGAAAATCGCTTGCTATTCTTCGCCATAGAGAACATACGCTTCATCCTGCGAAGAGATAATTTTCTTTTTAACAAGCGTTTCAATCAATCGGCATTCGGCGGCTAAAAGAACCGTAAAAGACGGAGTGTCGCCAAAAACGTCGGTGAATCGCTTCGCGCGCGAATCCTTTTCGGAAATGTTTCGCAGGGAATCCAAAACGCATTCCATAACGTACATAATTTCGCCGTAAGTTACGTTTCCGCCTCTATATTCCTTAAAATCTTCTATCGCTTTCAAAAACATTCCGTTAAGTTTATCAAACTCTTCTTTATTGTCGAAAACGTTGTTCATTTTTTGCTTTTCCGGCATCCGTTTACCTCTTTCGTTAAAAGAATTTTATCCATAAAAATAATATTAGCGCAAATTAAAAAGCGTTATTTTTTCAAAGAAATGGCAATCTTCATCATATCAAACCCTTTTTCGACCGTATAATTAAGCAATTCTTCGTTGATATTTTTGCGGTCGTTTGCGTTTATATTCACTCTTTCTTGCGGAGATTTCCACCAAATCATACCTTTTTTTATTTTTGACACGGCGTTTGTTTGTGTTACAAAAAGTTCTTTTTTGTTTAATACGTCGTAATATGTGAAAGTTACGTCCATTTTTCCTTCGATTTCGCCGAAAATCAATCGATTTCTCACGGCTTTTATGGAATAATTATCGACGGAAATAAAAAGCAGAATGGTATTTTCGAGGTTATATTTTTGCAATTCGGCAAAAAGCAGAGAATCGACGAAAACTTTTCTGTCTAAAAATAATTTTCTGCGAATTTTTATCGTCAGGTCTTTTGAAACAAAATCTACGTCGCTTTCCGTTCCCCATTTTGTTCTTATAATATCGTCAAGTTTTTCGCGAATTTCGGGAATGTCGCCCGTTTGTAGTCCTACGAAAAATATTTTTTTTACCGTTACAATCCTTTGTACAGGCGGCGTTTGCGTAGTATCTATTGCGCCGTTCGTATCGCTTGTATCGGGAATTGTTTGCGCGGTTTGAGTATTTTCTGCGGGTTCAATTTGCGACTGCGTTTCGGTCGCGTCTGCTTGCGCGGGCGGCAAAACGTCGTCCGTCGCGGGTGCGGGCAAAGGCAGGTCGTCTTGCGCAAAAAGTAAAAATGCCGTTAGAAATATTAGCGTAATTTTTTTCATTTTTTTTGTTTCTCCGTTTTTTTGCAAAGAAAATACTAAATGCCCGCGGGAAAATGGAGCGTGATTTTTAATAATTTTTTGAATTTTACGCGATTGATTTGTTAAAAGGTTTTCATAAAATATTATACCACCCTTTAAATTATACCACCACAAATATACTAAATGCACACAAATAAAAGCGAGTTTTTTTCAAAAAAAGTGGTATAGTTTAAAGGGTGATTTAATTTGGGGGAGAGGGTTGTTTTATGAGAATCAAAATTGAGTGTATCTTGGAGGTAGCTAAAGTTGCATTCACAACTTGTTATGGTTTGTTGGAAGAGAAAAGATACGATGATTGGTTTCATTGTATTCGGGGAGAGGTGAAGAGCAGATGTGGAGATTACGAATTAGGATGTCAGATTATGGAAAAAATTGAACCGCATTTAAGGGAAAGAATGCAAGAATTTGAAAAATCAAATTTTTCGTTTGAAGTAATTGAAAAAGTTATAAGAGATGTATTATCAGAACCTCTTAAGAAACGCGAAGATTTTCAAAATATTTCCAAAAATTTTGACATTACAAAACATAAAAGAATAAACTGACAAAATAAAGGAGACCAAAAATGAAAACTCTGGTTATTGCGGCGATTGCGTGTTTTGTGGCTGTTGCCGTGTCGGCATACGTTGTAGGTGGTAAAAATGCGGGTTTTATATGGAATACCATAGAAAAACACCCATTTGAAGGAGGTTACATTTCCGACATCGTTTGGGGAAACGACAAGTTTATTGCTATAGGATTCACCGGAGACCACAGAAAAAGAATAATGGCATATTCATCAGACGGTATACGCTGGACCGAAATGGATTATCCTTTTGCGAACGACATTCCAATTTCCGACATCGTTTGGGGAAACGACAAGTTTGTCGCCGTTATTGGTAATAGTGGTAATAATGACGATAAATCTATGGCATATTCGCCAGACGGTATAACTTGGACAAAAATGAATCATCCACTTGGTAAAATTGATGATTCCAAAATCGTTTTTGAAAACAATATGTTTATAATTTACGGTTATGCTTTCCGAAGAGATTTGGAACCCAATGAATCAGAGGGATATAGAACTACAGATAAAATGGCATATTCGCCAGACGGTATAAACTGGACTGAGATGAATCATCCATTTGGCGAATTTGGCAATATTTCCAAATTAGTTTGCGGTAACGGCAAGTTTATAATTGAAGGTTTAATTGGTGGTTATGAAACGTTTTATGAGTGTGTCATATCGCCGGACGGTATAAACTGGACTAAACTAAATAAACTAAAAATCTGGAACGACGTAAAAGACGAAAGAAAAGTTTATACAGAAATATTTTATGGCAATGGTAGATTTTTTGCAGTAGGATATTTGGATGATAAGAAGATTGCCGCCTATTCGCCGGACGGTATAAATTGGACAGAAAAAAATAATTGTTCGTTGGGTGCTTTTAGCGGGCAGAACATCGTTTATGGCAATGGTAGATTTGTTTCTGTAGCAAAACAAGGTGTTGAAGGTGCCATGGTTGAGGCTGGTGAAGGTACTGAAGACTATGAGAAATATATCAATAAGATTGCTTATTCATTGGACGGTCTAAACTGGACTGAAGAAAATAATTACCCGTTCGGCAATGTGGAATTCGGAACATACGAAGACGGTATCAAAATCTTTTATGGTAATGGTAAATTTATTGCTGTCTCACGACAAGGATACGACTCAAAACAGCAGATTGCAATTTCGGAAGTATCAAGCGCGACGGGACTTACGAACGGACGTTCAAGCGAAGTAAAAGCCCCGGGCGAAGCAAGCGCGACGGGACTTCCGGGCGGGGGCGTTCAGGATCGGAAATAATGCGCGTGGTTCGTCAGAATATGGCGAGTATTAATTATGCGTATAATCAGCGTTTGAAAGATAACCCGGGAATGCAGGGACGTGTAACGGTTAAATGGGCTATCGACGAATTTGGAAACGTGATTTCCTGCAAATTGGTCGGCACCACAATTAACGACGACACTTTTGAAGAGAAGGTTTTGGCTATAATAAGAACTTGGTCGTTTGGAAAAATAGACATACCCGGAGACGTTACGGAAGTCGAGTATCCGTTTGTGCTTACGCTTAATTAAATAAAGAACGTATTATGTATTTAGTTAGGTTGGTTTTAGCATTACCAGATGAAATTAAAGAAAATCTTACACTGATTTTTGAAAAAGAAAAATTTGGATGTTAGATTAAAACTAAACAAAATTCTCGAAAGGAGAGGTTTTTTATGAAAGTATCGCTTGCAAACGAAGGAGTGGCTCTACTCAACGATGTAAAGTATCTGCTAAACGAAGTAAAGTATCGACTAAACGAAATAGGAATATCGCCGGAGGTGGCGGCGCCAATCGCTATCGTTGTGGTTATAATAATATGCGTACTTTGGGTTAAAAGCGGATCGGTTTTTTCCGGCGACGACGAGTAATTGAATTTATATGTGTTTTATTTAACTTTTTTATAAGGAGAGGTTTTTTATGTTTTCAATGAAAAAAACAGTTTTTGCCGTGTTGGCAATGTTGGTATTGGTGGGGAATGTATGCGCTGCTACTGATGATGATTGTGGTAGTTATGGCGATAGACTTTTTATAAGTTTTAGTTATATCCCGTGCAGATACATTCTTGATAAAAGCGGCGAAAATCTTAATTATGAGAATTTCAAGAAACTATATAATGCGTATAGCCTCGACGATTTCGCTTTTTCTTTAACAATAAATTATAGCGATATAGAAACACAATATGAAGCGGCGATGAGGTTAAGTACTTTAGACGCAAGAATAACAGCATTGGATAATTTAAGGAAAAAACTTGTTAACGGGTGTAGTAGTCGAAACGACGCGGTATGTGCGGAAATCAAAGAGAAAAACAGCTTATACCAAAAACAGATGTCGAAGTTAGACGCGGAGTGGAATAAGTACAAGAACGAACCGGCCAGAAGAAAAAAAGAACTTGCTGAACAGGAAAAGCGGAATGCGGAACGGAAAGCCGAAGAAGAAAAGCGGAAAGCCGAAGAAGAAAAGCGGAAAGCCGAGAGTCCGTTTTTTGAAGTAATGGGAAAAACAGAGGTGATTAATGACTTTTTAGAAAGAAAGCGACCTAAAAAATCGGAATTTGAAACTAATGAAGCGTTTCAAACACGACTTAATTCTTTTTATAACGACAGCACAGATATTATTTTCAAGAAATTTGCATTAACGATTACAGAAGAAATTGTGAAATATGTAGTAAAAAGTGGCGTTTATTTGAACCTTGGTAATTACGATGCAGAAAAAGGCGTTTTTTATGCGAAAGCAGGTTTTAGCCAAGAAATAGGCGAAGAACAATGTGGAACAAGATGTCTTGATTTGGAAGAAAGTGAAATAGAAAGCAGCGACTACTACTGCAAAGAATCCTCCATATCCATTGGAAGTAGTATTTGGGGTAAAATAAAAGTTAATGTTGGCGAGTTAAAAATTTCACCGGAAGAGGCGCAAAAATTAAAACAAGGCAACTGGACCTTGACAAAAAAAATCCGAGAGATATATATTTCTTACCATTTACTAATAAGGGGGGTTATTGCAGTGATGCAGATATTGTATTGTCGCCAACGAAAATAACTATTACAAGTATAGCGGATACTTCAAAAAAATATACAATTTCTTTCCAAAGCCAAGATATTAAGGAAAGGACGGATATTGTTTTTAGAGGAAAAGATTTATGGGAAAACAATCCCAAAGCGGCAAATTTGGAATATAGTTACAAAGATTTGGCAGGAGAAGTTTTGCCAAAACTGCAACGAGAGCAAGCGGAGCGAGAAAGAATTGCTAAAGAAAAACAAGAAGAAGAAAGGCAAAAAGAGGAATGGGCAAAAAGAGTAGAGTCAATAAATAACCTTTTGATATTAAAATCACCGAAAGGCGATATCAGATTCGAAGTCGGGAAGCCGTTCCCTTATGATAAAGTAGTTGGAGAAAAATTTATCATACGAGGGAAAACAGTATCTTTTGAATATTATCATAGAAAGAAGTGCTGGGAGCTTATTGTAGACAGAGAGAGGCGTGTTGTTGATTTTTATGGAAAAGAGAAAGGTAAGATTATAAAGATTTCTCATTATTCCTTTTATAGTTATGAAGCCAGGACTGAGAGAAAAGCCATCACTAAAGGTTACTTGGGCTACGGAATTTTTGACGTTAAGTAAGTTTAAGAAGATAAACGGCTATTGTGATAGTGATGTTTGAGCGGCAAACGCCGCTTAAACTAATATAAAACTAAACAAAATTCTCGAAAGGAAGGTTTTTATGAATATGGACTCAACAGAATTAAAAAGCGAACTTAAAAAAGCGTTCAAAGAAGTATTTAACCAATATCAAGATTTTTGGGAATTTTATCGCCCCGAAATATTAACCTATTGGCTACATAATGCAAATAAAATTGTATCTACCGATAAAAAAACGGGAGCAATTGGAAATTGTTATGCATACGCAATAGAGCCGATTCGTTTTATTGAAGAACGCTTATTAAATGATTTGCGTGAATTTATGAAATCGGAATTTTCAGACGGGATTGATAATATTATTGAAGAATATAATCCGTCTTAAATAGTTTTTAAGCAGCGTTTTTACGACGGGTCGGGAATATTCCCGACCTTTTTATTTTTGGCGAATATTTATGTAAAAGAAAACTCGTTAAAATGATTTTTGACAAACGGAACAATAAAGATAATAAAAAAATTACACTAAATTTTGCTTCTATATATAAGAATATATTATTTTAATATAAATAAAACGGGATAATTAGGAATGAATTAAGAATATGGGACAGGAAATAGTATTTGTACCGTCGGCGTTTAAGCACGCCGTTTCCGAAGAAAATATTCGTTGGGTTTTGTTAAATCATCTTGCCGACGGTATAATTGAAGAAGACGATGAGACGAAATATTTGTCCATCGGGTTTGACAAAACAGGTAATTTATTGGAAATTATGTATAATTACATAGATGAGAAAACGATTAAAGTGTTTCACGCAATGAAATGCAGAAAACAATTTTACAAAAAATTGGAAGAGGAGTGATTATGGCGGA
>Ga0182485_1018_pt1 | contig 21781 bp, 27 predicted proteins | sample TergutMp193P3_FD_120825 | JGI IMG/M metagenome (GOLD analysis project Ga0182485, IMG submission 120825)
TTAAGCAAATTTGCTTAAACGCCCGCATAAATGCGGGGAAATTTCGATTCATACCGATACTTTTGCACCATATCATTAAAAACGACAGCCTTTTATTAAAAAAACTCGATACGGACGAAGCGGTAAAAGAAGTAAATAAAATCGTAAGCGAATATAAGAATTATTACAATTCGTCGTCGCAATATTCTAACGATGAAATAGAAAAAATTATCGACAAATACGCGATGACAAAACATTTAAAAAGGAGTGAAAATGTTTAAATCGAGTTCATTGGGATTCGACAAATTATGGAACGACGGGCAGATGTTTTTGGCAATGTTGCGTCGTCAATTTACCACGCTTTTGATAGTTCAAATAATCGGATTTAGCGTGTTTGTTTTTGCGTTCAAACCGAAAGGAATCGGTGGAGAAACAGGGCTTTGCATATATAAAGCATACCTTCAAACTCTCGCGTTTCAGACGTTTGATTCAAAGGTAAATTTAGAGTGCGGTGGGTTTACGGGAAACGTATCACTTCGCGATTTTTCTGCGGGGGGATATTACGAAAAATTTGCAAAAACGTGCAACAGATTTTTGCTAAATTCGTTTATTTTGTCGTGTTTAATTTACGTAATAATTCCCGTCTGGATGATTATAGCGCACGTGAGAAATAAGAAAGATATGAAAGACAAAATACTTCGCGGCGTGGGAATGATAGAGCCGGAAGAAGTGAAGGACTTTATTAAAAAAAATCCGATTTTGTTCAAAGGATATATGTTCAAATTGACCGACAACGTATTGCTTCCCGAATCGATAGCGACGCGAAATAATTTGACTATTGGCAGACCGGGAAGCGGAAAATCGCAGATGATTTATCGGATAATCGAGCAACTTCGCGAGCAGAAATTTCGTCAAATAATTCACGATTTAAAAGGCGATATGATTTCCAATTTTTACGATGAAAAAACGTGTCTGATTTTTAATCCTGTCGATAAACGGATGGTAAAATGGTCGCTTTTTAAGGAATTGGAAACGATAATAGACATTCAATCGTTTTGCAACGCGCTTGTTTCGACGGAAGGAAACGACCCGTTTTGGCCCGAAAGCGCAAAGAATTTATTGTCGGCAATTCTTACGCTTTGCAAATACAAACGGGAAACAAACTACGATTGTTTTTGGGGGTATATAAACACTCCAAACGACAAATTAAAGGCGGCATTCGACGAGACGCCGGGCTGTGAATCGGGGTCAAAAGCGCTTGCGGAAGGCAAAATGGCGGCGTCTGTTCAAGCGGTATTGGCGACGAGTGTTCAAGCGTTACAATATCTTTCGACGACAGGTTTAGACAGGTTTGAAATTAGCAAAAACGACGCGCCGCAAGAGATGTTAGCGGACGAATTTTCGGGGTATTTGCGCAAAGAAGAGGACTGCTTTTTTAAGAAATATCAAAAGGATATAACGGGGAAAGTTATCGTCGAAGAATACTATAAATATTACAAAGAAAGCGAGATGTTTTCTGTAAAAGAGTGGATAAACGGCGCGGGAAAATATAAGAATTATAAGACGATATTTTTGTCAAATCAAGTCGCGGTTCAGTCGGCTGTAAAATCGTTTTTGGGGATGTTTGTGCAGTTTGCGACGACGGCTTTGTGTTCTTTGCCGGACTATACCGCGCCGAAAACGTTTTTTATTTTGGACGAGTTTGGACAACTGCCAAAGATGGACGGAATATTGACATTACTCACGCAAGGTCGAAGCAAAAACGGCGCGGGTTGGCTTCTAATTCAAGACGTCGCGCAGATAAAAAAGATATACGGAAACGAAGGTTCGTCGATAATAATAAACAACTGCGGAAATTTGTCTTTTTTCTCCGTTTCGGACGAAGAAACGGCGCAAACTTTATCAAAAAGCGTAGGTTCGGTAGAGATAAAACGGACAGACGAGAGTCGTTCTATGAGTTGGCACGACGCGAAAGATAGTTTTTCGCAATCGGAAAAAATACAAGAAAACGCGCTAATTTTGCCGAAAGAAATTATGGATTTACCGACGCTTACCTTTGTGATAAAAATGGTAGATATTCCCGTGACCAAAGACAAATTTGGCTTTGCGAAATACGAAACTGTGGCAAAAGCGTTTATTCCTTTTGATATTTTGAAATCGGAAAAAAAAGACGAGGACGAAGAAAAAGAAGAGCAACAAAAACAGGAAAAAACGCAAGAAGTACAACAAATGCAAGTAAAAAACAATTTTTCCGAAGTTGAAAAAAATATGGATATAGAGGAACGATTACAAAATATTATGGCGTTTGACGAAGCGTTTTACGACGCGGAAAAAATTGAAAACGATATTCCTGATGAAATTGCCAACATTTCCGTTAAAAAAGACCCGTTTGACGAGATGTAAATGCTAACCGTTTCTAAACCTCTTACTCCCGAAGCCGCGACGAGTTATTACACTCGCGGGAATTACTATTTTGAAAGTAAGGGAGAATGGCACGGAAAATTTGCCGAAGAGTTGGGGCTTATATTTTCTGAACTAAAATCCTTGCAAATCGGGCTTTATTATTTATGTAAGGAATATATTGTTTATCTTGAATAATTTTATATCCTTTTTCTAATAAGCCGTTTAATATTGGACGAGTAGATACTGCAAAAATTTTTTCATAATCATTTGGTATATAACAATTATCTACTAACAATGTTTTCGAATCATCGTATTTTTTATGTTTTTCGGGTATATCTTCTAATGGAATTATTTTTAATTGCTTGTATTTTGGTCTATCTTTTATTGGAAAATTCGTATACCAGTAACCAGCCGCTCTTGTAAGTTCCATTTTAGGCGTTAGAAACCAATCTATTTCATTATATCCCGCCCAAATTTTATTTTCTTTGAAATATGTAATATATGCAGATGTAACAACATTTGCTATATTAGATATTATTAAAAATTCCTTACCGCTTTTTATTATAATTTTCCAATAATCCATCATTCGTGAAAACGGAGGATTTGTGCATACTATATCCGCTTCTTCGTTTAGTATTTTTAACGAAAGCGGGTCATCAAAACTTCCCGTATAACCTTTTGGATAATCTTTAAATTCGCTAAAACCGTCTTTTGTAAAAATATAACCTTTTGCACCTTGATTAAACAAATCTACTACGCTGCCGAAATGTGTGCAAATAAGTTTTTTTAGTTCAAGTTTTTTGAAATTCTGCATAAAATACAACGAAAAAGCCGACGTTTTTCTATTGTCTTCGGTATCGACAGCATCGTCGCAGTTACAAAATACTGTCTTTTCTTTCCATATTTCAGAATCGTACATCTCCAATTCTTTTTCTACGTCTTCGTATCTCGTATAAAACTCATCATTATCTACTTTTCTTGCTTTTTTCATTACATTTTCTTTAGTTAATCCCCTTTCCCCAAGAGATGGCTTTTCCCGTTTTACTATTTTTACTACTTCTTTTTGAATATCGGTTTTTATAAATATTTCTTTTATAAACATTTTTCGGCTTTTTATAAATTTAACGTAATCTTCAAACAATCCGGAATTATAAAAATATATTTCTCTGCTTTTTTCTTCTCGCAAACGTCTAAATTCGTCTTTAATATCGTCTTCGACCTGTTTCATATCGCTAACTTCGCAGGTAAATAAATATTGATATATGTTGTCTTTCGATTTGCCCGTCATATTGTTATATTCTTTCAATCGACGTTCAAGGTCGTTTGTAACGCCTATTTTACATTTTGCAGGTTCTAACATCGCCTGAACTATATAAATATATTGCTTTGACATTTTTCAAATCCTCTTTTTCAAATTTAAATCTAAAAATAAATATAATTTTTGCCAAATATATAGAAGCCAAAATTCTAAAACACGACAGAAAATTAAATACGGCTTTGACTTCTCCCGTAAAAGATAAGGAAGTTTGGGTCGTTGACGAGTCGGGAATGGCGGGTTCGGTAAAATATTTAAAAGTAATTGAAGCCGCAAAAAAAGCGGGCGCAAAATGCGTTTTTGTCGGAGACAGAAAACAATTTGCGTCAATAGAAGCGGGAAAAATGTTCCAAGAAATGCATGATAAAACGAATATCGACAAAGTAATTATGCCCGATGTTATGCGGCAAAAAAACCGACCAAACAAAGCAAATCGTATCGGCGATAAGTATGAAAGAAATGGATTTTGCTTTCGATATGATGAAAGGAAGACGAGAAATAAAAGATAATTTAAGCGACATAAATACGTATCAAAAAGCGCAAATGTTATACTTTCACGAAGACATAAAGAATCGCAAAGGAGAAATTTTAGCGACAGCGGGAAGTTCGGCAAAAGTCAGTAAAATCAACGAAGACGGCAGTTTGACTTTGGGAATTTACGACGGCGAAAGAAACGAATATGTAGATACAAATTTTAATTTAGCAAAAATATCGGATAAAATAAGCGTTTATGAAAGTGTTCACGAAAATATAATATCGCAAGAAACGGACAGGAACGAGCGGCTCGATAAAGTTGTCGTTGATTATATGGTAAATACCGAAAGGCAAATAAAAAATAATCCGAAAAAATTATTTGAGACAATGATAATTACCGCGACAAACAAAGACCGTTCGGCGCTAAATCAAAAGATACGAGAAGAGTTAAAGAATAGTGAAATTCCTGAAATGAAAGTTACGGGAGATTTTGAATTTAGCGTTTTAGAAGCAAATTCTTTGGGCGGAACGTCAAAAAGCGCAGCGGATTCTTACGAAATCGGAAATAAAATTCAAATAGATTTTCAAACCGCAAAAGAATGCGGCGTAGACGAAAAATTGCTCGGAACAATTACCAAAATCGACAAGTCAGGCAATAAAATAATTGTTCAATTTGGAGAAAAAGAAATTAAAATAAATCCTGCGTTAGAGAATTTTTCGGCGTTTCGGGAGAACGTGAAACCGTTTGGAGTGAATGATAAAATAGTATTCTTAAAAAACGATAATACGGTAAATGTGCGAAACGGACAACTGGCTATTATTGAAGAGATAAGCGCAAACGGCGATGTTGTTGCGGATATGTCGGGAGAAAAAGTGCGTTTCAATTTGAACGAATACAGAAATATTGACCACGCTTATTGTTTGAGCGAATATAAATCGCAAGGAGCGACGGTAAGTCGTCTCGTTTGGCACGCAGACACAAAAGCGGGAAACGTTTCAAGTAATTCTTTTTACGTCGCCATCACCCGATGCACTCACGAAATCGCGCTTTATACCGACGACGCTAATATTTTACAGGAAAAAGTAAAACAAGAACAAGAAAAATATTCGACGGTAGATAAGGATTTTAACGGTAAGGTTAGTTTAAGTGAAAATGAAGTTGAGAAAAAAAGAGAAAAATATCCTATTGACAATGAAATCGATACGAAGGATTGGGGCGAACAAGAAAAAACTACACAAAAATCGGAAAAAGTTGATATAACCATTATAAATAAGGAGTAAAATATGGAAGAAGCGGACAAATATTCGGAATACGAAGTTTGCATTATTTGTCGGAATTGTGAAAAGTTTTCTGTAAATTGCGCAGGAAAAAGCGCGGTCGTATATGCAGATTCAAGCAAAGAATGCTGGAATTTTGCAGAACGGAACGATGTGGACGAATGGCAATAACCATCTTAGAAAACCACCGTTGCGAATGAGTATATGGAAAACATCGTTTAAAGAAAAGAAAACGAAAAAATAAAAAAAATAAACAATATATGCTACTTAATTATGGCATATATTATTTTATGAAATGGTATTGTAAAAAAGAAAAAAGAAAGGTGACCATATTATGAAAGAAGCAATAGTTGGTGAAGCAGTAGTAAAGTTGGTTTCTCTCGCACGGAATCGTCCTGTAGATACAGATAGTATCGATAGTTGTCATATAAGTACAAAGTGTATTCACGTTCGCGGTTCTTTAGCAAAAGAAAATATTATTAATGAAAACGATGTAGGCATAGGTTTCCACCGCAGTGCTAGAATTTTGCGTAAAATTAATCGTAAAGTCCCGAGAGTAACTAGTAACGCGAATCTATAAACAATAAAAAGAGGATATGTAATAAATGACTTTCAATACTGTAGTTTCAGCAGATACAATTATTTTGATGGTAACAGCTTTATTTTCATTGGGAATGTTCTTAATTGCATGTATGACGATAAAGGAACAAATACAAAATGCCATTGGAAACAAAGAAGATGTTTTCAAAGCAAGAAGAGTAGAACAACTCAAAATTGTTGTAGGTATAGAAAAACATATAAGTGATACATCGTTGAAATTATCAGAATTCTCTATGCAAACTGCTAACCGTAATGTGAAAAGCATGAAAAGTGTGGGTGACGATCTTTATATTACGGCGTTGACAGAGAGATATCTATATGCGATAGATATGTTGTGTTATGCGATAAATAAAAAATATTTTGATAACGAAGAAGATTGGAAGAATAAATATAACACTATAATTGGCTGTTGTATAAAAGGATATGAACAATATTATGGTAAAACATCGCCATACAAAAATACAAAAGCAATTTTTGATAAATGGAATCCTATATAAAAAGAAACGAAGAAAAAAGAAAAAAAATAACTTAAAAAGCGATAATTAGTTTATCGCCTTGTTTTTTTCAAGTTTTTTATTTATTGCGCGTAAATTGGTTTTTTGCCGGTTTTCTCAAGTGTTACAAACTTACACCCGGCTTTTTTCATTTCCGGTACAACAACTTCCCGTAAATGCTTATGATACGCCTTCACATCGTAATTAAACTCTTTCATTATCGCTTCGCGAATACGATACACTTCTTCGACCGTGTCTTCCAATTCTTTATATTTTCCCATTTTGTTTCTCCTTTCTTTCTTCTTCCATAACTTCCATAAACACATCGGGGGGCAATAATTCAGGTAGCCATAATTTACGTTTCCCATCGTTAATTGCTTGATATATCCATCCGCTAAATTTCCACATTCTAAACGCAACTTCTATTTCAGGCGTTTTTTTTATATTATTTCCCTTTCGCGTTTGTGCGCTTGTTTTATTTTCGCGAGTTCTGCTTCGGTGGCACAACGAAAACCGGCTTTTTCGAATGCCGGTTCTTTTTCACGTAAATATTTATGATACGCTTTAATATCATAATTAAACTCTTTCATAATCGCTTCGCGTTTACGATACACTTCTGCTACTGTGTCTTCCAGTTCTTTATACTTTCCCATTTTGTTTCTCCTTTTTTTCTTTTTCCATAACTTCCATAAACACATCAGGCGTTAATAATTCAGGCAACCATAAATTACGTTGGTCATTAAATTTGACTACTTTTCGATATGTTGGTCGTCCTAAATGTGTCATATTCCAACTTATCAAAAAATCAATTTCATTCATAACACATACCGCCAAATGAAAGCAATCTGTTTTTGCTTTTTCCGGAATATCTAAAAACTTAAAATATTCCTCCGCAAGTTCTTCTGTCTCCGGAGTCATCGGCAAATGCGGTATGTCTTTTATTAAGTCAAGCCGCCGATGCGCAGCATCAGGATCCCCTTTTTCGCATTCTTCAATTACATATTTACTTATATACAAGTCGTATTTATGCCGCTCGTTTTCCCAAAAATATTTTGCTTCTTCCTGTCGAAAAAGTTCTTTAATATCTCTGCTCGGTCGCGCCGTTACCAAACTCGGAATAGTGGTCTCTATGTAAACGCTTTTTTTTCCCATAATCTTATTTATTAACGGCTTCTTTGAACGCTTTACCGACTTTGAAATAGACCGCTTTTGACGCCGCAATGTCAATTGGCTGTTTTGTTTTCGGATTGAATCCTTTCTTCGCCGCTCTTTGTTTAACGCCGAACGCCCCGAATCCGATTAACTGAACTTCGTCGCCTTTTATAACAGCAGTTTTAATTGCGTCGATAATTCCATCCAACGCCTTTGCGACGTCGCTTTTTGTCAATCCCGATTTTTCTGCCGCCGCAGAAATCAATTCACTTTTGTTCATATTGAGTTTCTCCTTTTAATTATTATTTGACTAAATTTATAAAATTTCTATTTCTTTCAAAGTTAATCCTGTTAATTCGGATATTTCTTCTGCCGACATTTTTCGCTGTTTCATTTTTCGGGCTACTTCGGCTTTGCCTTCGGCTTTGCCTTTTTCTTCGCCTTTCAATCTTCCTTTTAATTCCGCTGTATATAACTCGCTCTTATAACTCATAAAATCCGCTTTTTCTCGTTCATAAGCCGCTTTCTGTGCAGGCGTCATCTTTAATACGTCCAACTTCTCGCCCGCCTCTTGTATCCCTCTCGCAGTAAATTCACTCTTCACTGCCGAATTCTTTAATACGTATACCCATTCGTCAAATTTACTTCTTATTTTCTCGTCAAATTTATTAGGAAGTATAAGATAATATTCAGGATGTATATTAACGTCCGGCGACAAAGGCGGATTTAAATTCTGCGAAAAAGGAATACTCTCGTCAAAATGAACTCCCGCAAATTCTGTCAATTTCGCGTGAAAAATATATTCCTGTTTCGCTCCCAAGTCAAAATAAGCAATATTTATCGAATATACTTTTTGTATATCGTAAAAATTTCCCCGCGACACTTGCTCCACAACCGCTTTGCAAGCGTTAAACAATGCCTTGCCTAAAAAATCTATTTTGTCGCCAAATTGTATTTCAAATACGGCAATTTCACCGTTGTCAATTTTCGCTTTCAAATCTACTCTGTTTATTTTTTCAAAAGCATTGCTAATATTACCTTCGCTTTCCAATATATTTTCTATAACTATCTTTTTATTAAGCAATTCACCTAAAAAACCCTCCAAAACGCCAAAATTTGCTTTGTCGCGTAAAAATTCCTTCATTGCCCAATCAAGCGATATTATTGTTCTGTCCATCTCTTCTCCTTTTTTAACATAAATATACTATTTGCCATTATTAGAGAATACTAAATCAAAAAGATATGCGAAAATTAAAATACTATCTAAAACCATAATTTTAGATAGTATTGTTTTGAAACCCGCTTGTAGAGAAAGTTTTTATTCCTTGTTTTTTACTTTTTTCGCTTTTTACTATTTAAATATGATAGTTTGTTATATTTTAGATAGTAATTTTTTCAATAGATATATTGTTTTACAACAATTATAATGTAATACAATGAATATATTTTAATTCAACTATATTATTTTTCACAAAGATATAATTGTAATAAATTAACTATATTGCTTTTAATTTAATACAATGCTATTTTATTTATTAGTTTTATTACAATGAATATAATTTATATAAATGTATATATTATTTTACAATAATTACATTGAAAAACAATAAATATATTGACTTTCATTATTACCATTTATTATATTATATAGAAATATAAATATTTTAGAAAGGATTCTATAATGGCTTACACTATTGCTATTGCAAACCAAAAAGGCGGCGCGGGAAAAACTACTACTGCGATAAATTTATCCGCGGCGCTTGCAGAAAAAAAGAAAAAAGTTTTAATTATCGACGCAGATCATCAAACTGCGAGTACAAGCCACATTCTCGCTCCCAATGAAGAACATTGCGCATTGTCCGCGGCGCTTAACGGCGATAAAATTGAAATGATACGAATAAATAATAAATACGATTTAGTCGTATCTACTTTGATATTAGGACAAACTGCGGATTCATTAAGCACAATAAAAACGCCTGCAATTCGTAACAAAAAATTAAAAACCGCTCTTGAAGACGTAAAAGATATGTATGACTATATAATAATCGATTGTCCCCCATCTTATAACAGCGTAACTTATAACGCTCTTTGGGCAAGCGATTATTGTTTAATTCCAATGCGCCCAAATGATTTACACGCAGTATCACTAGAAGATATGCTTGATATTTGCCAAATTGTTCAAGAACAAGGAGCAAAAATCGTTCCTTTGGGAATTTTAATGGTAAATTTCGATGCAAGATTAAAACTGCACAATAAATATTTAAACGACGTTAACGGAAAACACCCTAATATGTTGTTTCACTACAAAATTCGCAACAACGTAGACCTTGAAGAAACTCCGTCTGCCCATAGCGATATTTTTGCTTATAACCCCAAAAGCAATGGAGCAATAGATTATATGGAAGTCGCAAATGAATTAGAAAGAAAAATAGACGTTTCAACGAAAGGAGCAAATAATGGGAAAAAACATTGATATTTTCAAAAAACGAGAGAAAGGAGAGCAAATAATTCTTGAAAAATCTACGGATTCCACTGAAAAAACAGAAAAAAGATTGTCAGAAAATGTAATTGTCGGCAATACTAAAAACAAAATCAGAGGAATGCCAATAGAAGTAATGGTCGAAGATTTGCCAAAATTTGATTTGGCTTTGCTGAAATTATCAAACAGAGATGGAGTTCTTTATCGAAAAAAAGACATTTACATTGCGATGACAAAGTATTTTTTTAAAACGATTGAAGAAAATCCTGAAAGAATTGAAATCGAAAAATATTAAAAAGGAGGTTTTTATGATGACGACTTATAATGAAAAAACGAACACTTTGCAAAATGATTATGGCGTTTCCAATTATGAAGTAGATTGGGAACAGGCGCGGTTGGTAGAAGAAAGATGGAAGCAAGAAAAATTGGAAGAAGAGTTGGATAATTATCGGCGAAAAAAATTATACAATTCTTTAAACGAAGATGTTCGGCAGAAATATCTAAAAATATTGTTGAAAAATCCCGAAATCGCCGATAAATACAAAGAATATCCTTTCCTTACATTTGATTATGCTATTACTAAAATGGCAAAAAAAGACGGATATACTGATGTTGAACTTTCCGATGAAGAATATGCGTTAATTGAAGGGAAATTTAACTACGAATACAAAGAAGAAATTCGTGCGCAAAACTGGGTATTGAGTGATTCTTATTCTGATTATTATCACGGAGAAGAACTAAAATGGCGGGAACAGATAGACGAGTTAGAATACGAGAAAAAAATTGCAGAAGAAGAAATGAAAGACAAACAGTATGATATAAATTGGGAAAAACCAACGGCGGAAGAAGAATATGATAAATATTCAAAAAAATTTAAAGAAATTGAAAACAAACTTAACCACGAAATCGCAAACATAACGAAAAATTTCGCAACAAAACACGGATAATTAACGCAGAAGAGGATAGGCAAAAAAACCTATCCTCTTTAATTTTACTCTTTATTTGCCTCGTTAATAATTATCAAGCCGTTGACCACATTCGCTAACGCCCTGATAAACTTTTCATCGCCTTCCTTAACGATTTTTATCAAACGTTTCTGTTGCGCAGACAAATTGTCGTTTTTTCCAGCGCTTTCTTTTTTAAGCGACTGAAATTTTGCCAACTCCTGCAAAACGTTTTTTATCATTTTTCTATAATTTTATCTTCAATAATGCGGGATAATTCAGATTTTCACTTTGGGAATTTAATAATTTTGGAGTTCTAATTGATGAAAAAAGGAGAAAAAATGAAAAAAATTATTGAATTAGGACGAGGAATCGGAAACGAATTGCTTTTCGGTTCAAGATTTAACGACGTAAAAATCGTGCTCGGAGAACCGAACGAAATAGACAATTCGCAAGTTCCCAGTTCCGACGGCGAAGACGAAGGCGATACGGTCGCGTGGATTTACGACAAATTGGGAATAACGCTTTATTTCGACGAAGAAGACGAATGGCGGCTCGGCACAATAGAAATCGACGATAAAGAATTTTCTCTGAAAGGCGAAAAACTTATAGGACGTTCGTTTATAGACGTAAAAAGGGTTTTGCAAAATATGGGAATCGGAGAAATCGCGGAAGAAAAATTTGACGCCGACGAAACGGACGGATACGAAAGTCGCCTGCTTTTTTCGGAATCAAAATGTCTAAACGTTTGGTTTGAATCCGATATTTGCACGGAAATTCAGTGGAGTCCCTTTTGGGAAAACGGAAAGCAAAAATGGGCGAAATAATTAAAAAATTTAACTTATTTCAAATTTTCTGAAAACAAAAAAAGGGGAACCGTATTTTTCGGTTTCCCCTAATAAAATTCTGCCTTGACTTTTATTTTACTTTCAACAATTTTGTTTCTCCGTTACTCAATCCTGTTTTTAATTATTTGCAAAATGTCGCTTAATTCTAACGACTGCTTATTTTGTTTTGCTTTTTCGCCCCTTAACACAAGGTCGTCTTCACCGTCGTATAAAACGGTTCTTGTTTGTCCTGCCGACAAACTAACCAAGGTCGCAAAATCATCGCCGTAATCGTCAATTATCGCAACGGCATAAGTTGCAGGCGATAATTGATAAGATTTAGATTTGCCGGGAGCAATCAAAGAATTTGGGTCTTAATCAAATACGTCCCAACCTGCCGTACCGCTTGGAATAGGTTTTTCCGAATTGATAATCGCAACGGCAATTATGTGATATTCTGAAGAAGTGTTGGAAACCGTTATTGTTCCTGTTGTGGGTTTGTCGTCATCTTTATCGCTACATCCCGTAACGAACAATACAAAACTCGCCAAAATTGCGGCAAAAAATAGATTTTTCATAAGAAAATCCTCCTCTTTAATTGGTAAATATTAAAATTATGAGGAGAATTAACCTAAAAAGGCTGCCCCGCCCATAATCATACATTTTACCAAGAATGTCGAATACGCCTATAAAATTATTTAAAGAACAGGCACGGCAGAACAACCCAAAGAGGCGGTCTGCCTGTTCTTTAATAATTAAATCAAAACGAAAAGCGGGGATAAAATATCCGCGTTTCGACATTCTTGGTATCAGGAAAATAATATTATGTTTATGAAAAATGGGAACTTTTTTGAAAAAGAATAAAAAAACGTATTTTTTAGTAATGTAAATAAATAATTTTCAAAATTATCTTGCATATTTTTTTAACAAAATACTATTTTTATGGAATTAAATCCACGAAAATTGCCATTTTTATGGAATTAAATCCACGAAAATTGCCATTTTTATGGAATTAAATCCACAAAAATTGAAAAAAGGAGACGACAATATGATAAAAAGAAAAGCGATAAACGCAATAATGAAGAAATTCGGCGATAAAAAAGCGATAGTAATTAAAGGCGCAAGGCAAGTTGGAAAAACAACTTTGCTTAAAACGATGTTTGAAAGCGACGATTCGGCATTGTTTCTTAACGGCGACGAACCCGACGTGCAAAATATTTTTGAAAACGCGACGTCCACATTACTAAAACAAATTTTAGGAAACAAAAAAAATATTATAATAGACGAAGCGCAGAGAATAAAAAATATAGGACTAAAATTAAAACTTATCACGGATTCAATTCCGGATGTAAAATTATTCGTCAGCGGGAGTTCGTCGCTTGATTTATCTAATAAAATAAACGAGCCGCTTACGGGACGCAAATGGGAATATATGATGCATCCGCTTTCGTTTGGCGAAATGGTTGAACATCACGGACTTTTGGACGAAAAACGGCTTATTGAACATCGATTAGTTTTCGGTTATTATCCCGAAATCGTTACAAACGCGGGAAGCGAGAAAGAAATATTAAAGCAACTTTCCGACAGTTATTTGTATAAAGATATTTTTATGTGGGAACAGGTAAAAAAACCTGAAAAATTGGTAAAACTTCTGCAAGCGTTAGCGTATCAAATAGGTTCGCAGGTATCATATACGGAATTAAGTCGTCTGTGCGGACTTGACATAAAAACGGTTGAAAGATATATTTTGCTTTTGGAACAGTGTTTTGTAATTTTTCGGCTATCAAGTTTCAGCAGAAATTTGAGAAACGAATTAAAATTTAGCAAAAAAATTTATTTTTACGACAACGGAATAAGAAATTCATTGATTGCGGATTTTTCTTTGGCGCGAACTCGTCGGGATATTGGCGGATTGTGGGAGAATTTTTTAGTTTCGGAAAGAAAAAAGAAAAACGATTACGATGAAAAATGGTGTAATTCGTGGTTTTGGCGAACGGTCGAACAGAAAGAAATTGACTACTTGGAAGAAGCGGACGGCAAAATAAGCGCGTTTGAATTTAAGTGGAACGAAAACGCGAAATACAAAATTCCCAAGCAATTTCGCGACGCCTACCCCGACGTTTTGCAAAAAACGATTTCGCCGAATAACGTCGAAGATTTTTTATTGTGAAATTTTATATCAACTCCCCGACGAGCGTCATTCCGCTGCTTTTTATAATTTTAACTTTCGCGATTTTGCCGCCTAAATTTTCATCGGTATCGACCAAAATACGCTTTGCGCCAAAATCCTGCCCAGCCCACGAATGCGCGTTTTTTTTGTTTTGCTCCAACGTAAAAAACGCTTCGAGTTCGCGACCTACTATTGTCGAATAAATTTCTTTTACTATATTATTTTGAAGTTCTACAAGTTTTGCAAGCCGACTCATTCGCTCTTTTTGCGGCACTTGATTTTGCTCTTTTGCCGCGGCGGTGCCTGTTCTTTGCGAATACGCAAACATAAAAGCGTAAGAAAATCTAACCTGTTCAAAAAGCGAAAGCGTTTCTTCAAATTGTTTTTGCGTTTCATCGGGAAAACCGACCATCGCGTCCGTCGTAATGTCGCAGTCGGGAATAATTTCGCGAATCATCGCAATTTTTTCGAGATATTGTTCGCGAGTATATTTTCTGTTCATTTTTTCAAGAATTTCGGAACTTCCCGATTGAATCGGAAGATGAATATGCCTGCAAATATTTGACGTTTCGGATATTATTTTAACCATTTTTTCACATATATCTTTTGGATGCGAAGTCATAAATCGAAGTCGTTTAAGTCCGCGAGTTTGCGCAATTTTTGCCAATAAATCCGCAAAATCCATACTTTTATCTCTGTAAGAATTTACGTTTTGCCCCAAAAGAACAATTTCGCTTGCGCCGTTATCGACGATTTTTTGCGCCTGTTCGCAAAGAACCGTTAAACTTATCGAATGTTCGCGACCGCGCACAAACGGCACAATGCAATAAGTACAAAAATTATCGCAGCCGCGCATAATCGGCAAAAGCGCGCTCCATTGACTTTGAATATTATGCGTTAAAATATCGAAATTTCCGAGCGGCAAAAGATATTCGTCTATTTTTTCTTCAATAAATTCAATTTCCGTCGCGCCGATAATTCTATTTATTTTCGGAATTTTTTGCCGTAATTCTTCGCCGACTCGCTGCGCCATACATCCGATAACCCAAAGAAGCGCGTCCTTTTTTTTTATCGCCGCGTATTCCTGAATTTGAGCGACCGCGCGATTTTCCGCTTTTTCGCGAACCGAACACGTATTTACGATAACGACGTCGGCGTTTTGCGCGTTTTTCGCCTGTAAAAATCCTCTTGCGACAAGCAATCCGACAATAAATTCCGAATCCGCGCCGTTCATTTGACAGCCGAACGACTTCAAAAAATAACTACGCATTATTTTCGGTTTTTCCCAATATTTTATCTGCGATTTTCGTAAATTTTTCGGGCAAACGAATTGCGTTTCCCGTGTTTTCGTCAACCGCGACGACTTTTGCCACGCCTTTGCTCAAACATTTTCCGTCCTGATTAAAAATTTCGGCTCTAAACGCGACCTGATACGACGAAACGCTTTCCAATTCGGTTTCGACGCGCAAAAGGTCGTTATATCTTGCGGGATATCGGTACTGAATTTTTATTTCCGTAACCGCAAAAATTACGCCTTCTTTGTGGTAATCGTCCAAGTCGATTTTGTGGTCGCGAAGATATTCCGTGCGCCCGCGTTCCATATATTTCAGGTAGTTGGAATGATAAACCACGCCGCTTAAATCCGTGTCTTCGTAATAAATTCTAACGTTAATTGTGCTCATCGTTAAGTTTCCTCCAAATTGTCGAGCGGCTTATTCCCAAAATTTTCACCGCTTTTGAATAATTATTTTTACATTTTTTCAATACGAATTTAATATACGCCGTTTCCAAATCGTTTAAGGTTGCCGTCGCGTTTATGGAAAATATTTCGTCGTTTTCGTCGTTAATATTTTCGTCGTTTTTGTCGCTTTCGACGATTTCTATTTTTGTCGTTTCGGCTTTTTGCGCAATAACGTGCGGCTCGTCCATATATTCGATTAAGCCCTTTTGATGAAATTTCTTTTTAATGTCTTTTTGCAAATATTCGGGCAAATCTTCAAAAAGAATTACGCCTTTTTCGTTCATAACCGCGGCGTGTTCTATAATATTTCGCAGTTCGCGGATGTTTCCCGGATAATCGTAAGACATCAGCGCGAAAGTCGCGTCGGTTGAAAATTCTATGAAATTTTTCTTCAATTTTTCGGCTTGCTGCTGAATAAAAAGCGTAATTAAATACGGAATGCTCTCTTTTCTTTCTCGCAAAGGCGGCAAAGTTATAGAACAAACGTTTAGCCGATAATACAAATCTTCGCGAAATTTTTCTTCTTTTATAAGATTTTCCAAATTTTTATTTGTCGCGGCGATAATTCTGCAATTCGATTTTCTGTCAAAAATTTCGCCGACTCTTCTAAACGTTCTTTCTTGGGTAAAACGCAAAAGTTTTACCTGACAATTCGGCGGCAAATCGGCGATTTCGTCTAAAAAAAGCGTGCCGTTGTCCGCTTCTTCCACGACTCCCGATTTGTCGGATACCGCGCCGGTAAAAGAACCTTTTTTATGTCCGAATAATTCGCTTTCAAACAAGTTTTCGGGAATTGCCCCGCAATTTACCGCGACGAATTTTCCTTCAACTTTCGACAATTTATGTATTATTTCCGAAAAATATTCTTTTCCCGTGCCGTTTTCGCCGAGCATCACAATATTGGCTGACGTCGGCGCTATTTTAACGCAATGAAGTATAACTTTTTCCATCGCCGGGCAGTTTCCCGTCATCTCCAAAAGCGATTTATACTCTTTTTCTCGAATTTTTTCATCAAAATGCAACACCGATATATCTCCAAATCGTATTTTAGCGTGAAATTTTAACGTAAAATTATGTTTAAGGAAGGGCAAATGTCAAAGGTTATCGGTATAATTGCTGTTTTTTTTGTAATAATTGCCGTTTTTGCGCTCGTTTTTTACTACAATATTCCAAAATCTTTGGAAATAATGAAGGCGGAGTTTGTCGAAGTCGGTCAAAAAAACGGTTTCGACGTTGAAATCCGCGACGCGAAAATAAATTCCGCGAGCGTCGTAGAATTTGAAGATATAAGCGTCGTCGATTTTTCAAAAAACGTCCGCGCATACGCGAAAGTTTGCAAATTTGAAATTTCTCTTTCGGATTATATAAAGGCGATTTTCGGACAAATAACGAAAAAGGAAAAGGTTTTTCTGAAAAAATTTTCCAAAAAAACGAGTTTGGAAAATATAGTCGTTAAAATTGCCGAAAACGAAATATTTACGGACGCGACGGCTGAACTTTTTTTTGAAAACGGAAATTTGCGATACGTTATTTCGGGAAAAATATCTGAAAATTCTATTTTTGAAGTTGAAGATTTTTCGTCTTTTGGAATTATAGAAGGCGGATTTTGCCGCGTAGATTCAAAATTTAATATTTTCGGCGGCGAAGCGAACGTAAAAGGCGAATTGGATTTTCAAAATATTTCGCTAAAAAATCCCGAAATCGAATTGAACGGGATCGAACTTGAAAAATTATTGCCAAATTTTAATTTTTCGGGAAAATTGAGCGCAAAAATAAATCCGCAAACAGAAAATATTGTTTTTAACGCCGATTTTTTTGAAAAAATAAAAGAAACAAACGCGGATTTTTCAATAAAAATAAACAATTTTAAGGATTTGGGTAGCAAATATTCAAAGCAAATTTTATCAAACGTCGCGTTTGCGGGAATAAAAAGTATAGATTTTGCCGAAATTAGCGCGGACGTTTTTTATTCGCCGACAAAAATATCGACGACGAATTTTCTTGCGGACAATTTTAAGTATTCGGTATCGGCGGACGGATTTTATGTTCCGCAAAGTCAAAATTATGATTTTTCCGTCGGGATTCATTTTAATCCCGATATGAAAAACAGCATTCAAAAGAACATTTGGGACGTAATGACTCCCGACGTTCCGAAGAATCAAGGACGTTTTATCGGCGCAAAAGTTTATGGAGAAGGCGGCAATTTTACAATTTCTTTCGACGACGAAATTATGAAAAGAGGAGTAAATTCATTTTTATCGTCATTAAAAGATATTTTTAAGTGAGCGAAATATTATTTTAGTGTGCAAATATTATTGAATTAAGGAAAAACAATTAAATTTCGGAGGTTTTTATGGATTTGGAAGACGTTAAAAAAAATGTGCAAAAAGGCGCGGAAATAGCGGCGGAAAAAATTTCGCAATATTCGCGTATCGGAAAACGCAAAATGGACCAACTCGTTCTTAAAAGAAGAATCGAGAAAAATTACACGTCCGCAGGATTGCGTGTTTACGAATACGCAAAAGACAACAAAGGCGATTCTATTCCGTCTTCGCTTATTGACGAATTTATTCAGGAAATTGACGGCGCGCAAACGGAAATCGACAATTTGGACGTCGAAATTGAAAAAATCAGAGCGGAAGGCAAAACCGCAAAGAGCAAAGACGGCTCGGACGACTAAAAAAGTAGCGGGAATCTGATTTGAGCAGCAAAGACACGCAAATTATTTTTATCGGCAATAAAGCGGGAATACTCGGAGTTATACTTCGGGTATTTCTAACGCTTTTTGCGCTTGGAATCGTATTTTTTATTATCGTGGGAATATATTTTCTTAAAGGACACAGAGATTTGCCGCATTTTATCGCGGTCAGAACCGAAATTTTAAGAGAAAAAAACAAATTTCTTGTCGAATCGATAGAAAGAATTGCGCCAAACGTCGGTAAAATTTTCTCCGACGGCGTAAAAAAAGATTATTCCGAAACGCTTTATTCGGCGTATCGCGGTTCAAAAGACGGAGAACGCTCGTTTATCGACACGTTTTCGATGGCGCAACTTTTGGATTATTCTTCTTCTACTCTAAAACAAATTGAAAGTATGGCGAAAACCGTTTCGGTTCCAAACAGTATTTTCAAAAATTATCCTATTGTTTTTCCGTTTCCGCAATCGGCGGGAGTTATTATCACAAGACCGTTTTCGGACAAAGGCGATTTGTTTGACCCTTTTACGGGAACGGAAAAAAATCACAACGGCGTTGACCTTGCCGCCGAACAGGAAACGCAAATTCTTGCTCCCGCCGACGGCGAAGTAACCGCGGTAAGAGACGATGTTTATTGGGGCAAAACGGTTCGCGTAAAACATTGCTGCAAATACGAAACGTTTTACGCGCATTTGGGTTCGGTTTCGGTAAGAGTCGGACAAAAATTATCGCGCGGAACGCAAATAGGAACCATTGGCGAAAGCGGTTGGACTACGCATCCGCATCTGCATTATGAATTGATTAAAGACGGGGTAAACGTTGATCCGCTTTTGTATAATTTTACTTTTTTGTACGATTATTAACCGCGACGTTTTTGCCGAATCTAACGAACGTGCAAAAAAACAAAACGCGGATACCGTAGCAAAAATTGAGCCAGTAAGAAATCGTCGCGGCAACATTGTGCCGCCAAACGTCGCGCCGCCAAACCCAAACGTAGAATCGAATGTTTTGCCTCAAATTGCAAACGACTTGCTTTCGCGGGAACAACAACTTGTTTTTGGACTTATAACGCTAAATCGCAGACAAAATATTTTCGGCGACGACGGACGCGCTTATTATTTAAGAGAACTTTTGAAAATTACGGGATTTTCGCCCGACGAAGCGAAACAAATAATAAATCGATATAAAGAAAATCCGAAAAAATGGCTTGCGACTTTGCAGGAAATATCCAATATATTAACTTTGAGCGGAACGCAAAACAATGAATAAATACGCTCGTCCGCGAGAAAAAATAATCGTCCGCGAATACGACGATAATATTGTCGCAAAAATTGAAAAAGAATTAAACATATCCAAAATGTTCGCTAAAATACTTGCCTCGCGCGGACTTGCGGATTTTGAAAAAAGCAAGGAATTTTTTAATCCGTCGCTTGAAAATTTGCGCGACCCGTTTTTGTTTAATCAGATGAACGCGGCAATTCAGCGCATAATTATGGCAAAAGAAACGAGCGAAAAAATTGTAATTTACGGCGATTACGACGTCGACGGAATTACGGCGACTTCGCTTATTTTGCGCGTTCTTAAAAAAATAGGAATTACCGCCGATTATTATTTGCCCGACCGACTTACCGAAGGTTACGGAGTGTCCAAAAACGGCATAGAAGCGATAGTGCGAAGCGGCGCAAATCTAATTATTACTGTGGATTGCGGCATAACCGCCGTCGACGAATGCGAATACGCGAAACGGCACGGAATCGATATGATAATTACCGACCATCACGAAGCGAAAGACGAGGTTCCCGACGCGGTCGCGATAATAGACCCGAAAGTCGACGCGGAAAAATATCCCGACAAAGAACTTGCGGGCGTGGGAGTCGCGTTGAAACTTGCGCAGGCGATTTGCATTACATTAAAAACCGACGACTTTTGGAAAGACGAATTGGACTTGGCGGCTTTCGGAACTGCTGCCGACATTGTGCCGCTTATCGGCGAAAACAGAATAATTACGACTTTTGGCTACAAAAAAATGCAGGAAAATCCAAATCTCGGCTTGGGAGCGCTTATTTTTGCGCAAGGTATGAGCAAAAAAACGCTAACGACAAGCGATGTCGTGTTTAAATTGTCGCCGTCGGTAAACGCCGCGGGCAGAATGGGCGACCCGAAAATCGGCGTAAAATTATTGTTATCGAAAAATCAAAACGAGTGCGAAAATTATGTTAAAACGCTTGTGGCGACAAATACTCAACGTCGCGAAATAGAAGACGGCGTTAGCAAAGACGCATTTTTAGTATGCGAAGAAAATATTGATTTTGAAAACGAATTTGCGGTCGTCGTGGCAAAAAAGGGCTGGCATTCGGGAATACTCGGAATTGTCGCGGCGCGGCTTGTGGAGCGGTTTTGCAGACCCGCGATACTTTTTTCTATCGACGACGAAGGCATTGCGCACGGTTCTGCGCGCACCTTTGGAAAATGCGACGTTTTGGCGGCGCTGACGGAATGTTCGGATATTTTACTCACTTTTGGCGGACATAAAGCGGCGGCAGGCGCGTCTATAAACGCGAAAAATTTAGACGCTTTTCGCAAAAGATTTAGCGACGCGATAAAAAAGCAGTTTGTAACCGTCGATTCTCTTGTGCCGATTGTTTATGCCGACGCAGAAATAAACGTCGCGCAACTTACGCCGAAATTTTTCGCAAATCTCAAAAGAATAGAGCCGTTTGGACCGTCGAATATGCGTCCCGTGTTTGTCGCGAGAAATCTCAATCATAAATTTTCGCCGAAAGCGATAGGCAAAAACGGCGAACATCTTAAACTTTACGTAAGCGGCGACGGATATTGCATAGACGCTATTGGCTATGGCTTTGGCAGTCGATTTGACGAGATTAAAAACGCGCAAAATTTTACGCTTTGCTTTGTTTTGGGAGAAAACACATATATGGGCAAATCGGAATTGCAAATGGAAATTCGCGGGATTGAAGCGGGGACGCAGGGGTAAAATGGGAAAAATAATATTCCCCCCTTGCTTTTTGCAAAAGCGAAATATTATTTTTGCGGCGTTAGTATAAAGGTTGTAGAAAAAACTAACAAAAAAAGGTTGCTAAAAATGGGAATAAAAACGACAAAAAACGCCCCTTCTAAAAACTCTCAAAAACGCCTCAAATCCGCTTGGGAAGCGGAAATCGGGGGGGGGGGGGGGAAAAAAGGGTTTTGGGAAAAAACCCCCCTTAAAA
>Ga0182485_1019_pt1 | contig 21290 bp, 21 predicted proteins | sample TergutMp193P3_FD_120825 | JGI IMG/M metagenome (GOLD analysis project Ga0182485, IMG submission 120825)
TTTTTTGCTCTTGGCATCGTTAATTCCTTTCCTTTTAAGCAATCATTGCTTTAATTTTTTTCTCTTGTGATGGATGAACAAGCGCCGAACCGCGAAAATTTCTCTTGCGTTTCGGACTCTTCTTGGTCAAAATATGATTCGCAAACGCTTTATTGCGTTTTACTTTTCCCGTTCCCGTCAAACTGAACCGTTTTTTCGCGGCTTTACGCGTTTTCATTTTAGGCATAAATACCTCCTCTTAAATTTAATATTTTTAATCTTCGTTTTCACTTTCGTTTTCGTTTTCGTCTTCGTTTTCAAGTTCCGCATCCGCAGGAATTTCGTGTTTGTGCAAATGCGAAAATTCTTCGGGATGCTCTTTTTCATACTGCCTTATTTTTTTTGCGTCAGGCATATAATTCGACATCATATTTTTGCCTTCCAGAAAAAATTTTCTTTCGGCGGTTCCCAATGTTTCCAATTCGCCGTCGACTCTCTGCAAAACCTGCAAACCCAAATCCTTATACATATTTTCGCGCCCGCGAAACACAAGCGTAATTTTTACTCTGTGTCCCTTAATCAAAAACGACTTTGCGTGTTTCATCTTAAAATCGTAGTCGTGCGTGTCTATCTGCGGATGTAATTTTATCTCTTTTATGCTCGTTTTCGCCTGTTTTTTCTTGTTTTCTTTCTGTTTTTTCGCCTGTTCGTATTTGTATTTTCCGTAATTCATTACTTTGCACACGGGCGGAGCCGCTGTCTCCGCAATCAAAACCAAGTCCAAATTTCTGCTTTTCGCAATTTCCAACGCCTCGCGGGAAGACATAAGTCCCAACTGTTCGTTGTCCGCGCCGATTACCCTTACTTCCGGATAACGAACCATTTCGTTTATCCGCGTTGAATCCTCTTCTCTTTGAGGTCTCTGAAATCTGTTGTTTCCGGCTATTTTTTCCTCCCGGTTTATTGTTTAATTTTCATATCCTGATTTTTCGACTGCCTGTTTTTGCAGTTTTTCAATAAATTTATCCGTTTCAAATACGCCCAAATCCCCTTTGCCGTGAAGCCGCGCGGAAATATTGCCCGCGTTTTGTTCTTTTTCGCCTATTATCAGCATATACGGAATTTTATGCGTTTCCGCGTCGCGAATTTTAAATCCGATTTTCTCGTTTCTCGTATCGATTTCGACTCGAATTCCCGCCGTCTTTAATTTTTCGTAAACTTTTTCGGCATAAGGCAGGAAACCGTCGCTTACCGCCATAATTTTTACCTGAACGGGAGCAAGCCAAAGCGGCAAAAATCCCGCGTAATGTTCAATCAAAATTCCTATAAACCGCTCCATTGAGCCAAGCAACGCTCTGTGAATCATGACGGGGCATTTTTTCTGTCCGTCGCTGTCGGTATATTCCAATTCAAACCTCGTCGGCATACTGAAATCCAACTGAATCGTTCCGCATTGCCAACTTCTTTTAAGGCAGTCGCGGATATGAAAATCTATTTTTGGTCCGTAAAACGCTCCGTCGCCCGGATTTAATTTGTAATCTATTTTGCGGTTTTCAAGCACGTTTTGCAATGATTTTTCGGCAATTTCCCAAACCGAATCGTCGCCGATATAATTTTGCGGTTTTGTCGATAATTCAACGAAAAAGTCGCTGAATCCCATCGTTTTATACACGTCGAAAATAAATTCGATTACGTCGTCGATTTCTTTTTCAATTTGCTCTGGCGTACAAAATATATGCGCATCGTCCTGCGTAAACTGGCGCACCCTGAAAAGTCCGTGCAGCGCCGACGTTTTTTCGTGTCTGTGAACAAGTCCGAATTCAAAATTGCGAATCGGCAAATCGCGGTATGAACGGACGGTATTTTTGTAAACGAGCAGTCCGCCCGGGCAGTTCATCGGTTTGATTGCGTAGGGCTGTTCGTCGATTTCCACAAAATACATATTGTCTTTATATTTGTCCCAATGCCCGCTTTTGTGCCACAATTCTTCGTTCAAAAGAACGGGGGTTTTTATTTCGCCGTAACCGCGTTTTATATGTTCGCTTCGGCTGTATTTCGCCACTTCGTCGTAAATCACCATTCCTTTTGTATGCCAAAACGGGAATCCGATTCCTTCGTCGTGGAAACTGAACAAGTCCAATTCCTTGCCGAGTTTGCGGTGGTCGCGTTTTTTCGCCTCTTCCAAAAGCGTGAGATAATCGTCCAAATCTTTCTTTTTGGGAAACGAAATTCCGTAAATTCTCTGCATCATTATAGGATTGTCTTTGTGCTGTTCGGGACGCCAATGCGCCGAACTTGTAGCAAGCAGTTTTACCGCTTTTATATATCCCGTGTCGGGCAGATGCGGACCGCGGCACATATCTTTCCAGTCGCCCTGTTCGTAAAACGACGGGTCGCCCTGAATATTGCTTTCAAGCAGTTCGATTTTATATTTTTCGCCTTTTTGCTCGTAATATTTTCGCGTTTCCTCGCGGGAAACGATTTTGCGTTCAAATTGTTTTTTTTGCGCCGAAATTTCCGCCATCTTTTTTTCGATTTCGAGTAAATCCTGCGGCGTAAATGGCTGCGCGTCGCCGAAATCGTAATAAAATCCGTTTTCTATCGCAGGACCTATCGCGAGTTTTGCGTCGGGATAAAGTTCCTGAACCGCCTGAGCAAGCAGATGCGACGAAGAATGCCAAAATATTTCTTTTCCCAAATCGTCATCGAAAGTAAGAACGCGAACCTTGTCGCCGTCGGACAGTTTGAAATTTAAATCGACCGCGTTTGAATTAACCACGCCCGCGACGGCGTTTTTTGACAAACCCAAACTAATAGCCGCGGCGCAATCCGCGACGGTAGAGCCGTCTGCAATTTCAATCGCGCTTTCGTTTGGAAGAAACACTTTCATATTTTTTTATCCTTTTTATCCTATATTATCCGTGTACAACCATTTTACGCGGTCTGGTTTCCAACCAACCGACAAAAATTATCGCCAAAAGTATTGGCAAAAAGACAATCAAAAGTAAATGTATAAAGTCCATCACAAACCGCCTATCTTATTAAAGACGATACCAATAACAAAAGAAAGTAATACGCCCAAAGTACCAATAACAATTACAAAAATATTGTCTTCCGTAATTCCCTTAAAAGCACAATCTACAACTACCGCCGCAAATATAATTTTGCTAACGTCAAAAGTATAATCTCCTACTTTTTGTAATAATTTTCTTTCAACAGCCATTAAAAAATCTCCTATATTATGCTTGTTTAGCCGTTTTGTGCGGTCTAGTTTCTAACCAACCGAAAAAAATTATAACCGAAAACAACGGAATGCAAATCGTCATAAGTACACCTGCCATATCCATCGAAAACCTCCTTTTTACCTGCCGAAGTACGCAATATATAAATACTGCGATTTGTTTTTTAAGTTTCGCTTCTAAATTAAGCGTTACGCCCGATTCCTGCGGTGCGAAAATAACCTTGGAATCTGTAAGTTTCTTTATGGTGGGCAGCAGCAGATTTGAACTGCTGACCCCTTGCATGTCAAGCAAGTACTCTAACCAACTGAGCTAGCCGCCCATAAAATTTGGGGGTAATATAATATATTCCAAAAACAAAATGCTGAAAAATTTTAATAAATCGCATTTTTTTATTAAATTTAAAAAAAATAAAAATTTTACTAAAGTTTTTTTAAATTGTGCCGATATAAATAATGGGGAAGTTGAAATCGCAACAGATTCTTGGGGAAGAATACGTTTGCGAGCGACTTTTAGGAGTAAAAATTAACAATACACAGGGAGGTCTATTATGATTTTAGGAGTATCATCAGGCAATCTGTCGTCGCTTTACAGACAGCAGTCGGCGGATTATTCAAAGGTCTTGGGGCAAATTGCGAGCGGAAAAAGATTCGCAAGGCCCAGCGACGATTTTGTAGGTTTCGTAAGACACGCGGAAACCAACACATCCATTATGGCGTATCAAAGAGTTAACGACGATTTGGTCAGAGCAAAAGAAGCGTTCGACACAATTGAAGGCACGGGCAAGGCAATTAGCGAAGGTTTAACGGAACTTAGAGGTTTGGTCAATCAGCGAACCGGTATGGAATCAACCGATACGGGATATACCGAATTGAACAATAAAATTACGGCGATGACGGCAAATCTTAAAGAATTGTTGTCTGAAAACGCTAGCGACTCTTACGGCAGGGACCTTACCGGTGCTACGTCTGACACTTTTAATGTAACGTTGGCTGACGGAGGTAGCAAATTGAGTTTTGATATAACGGACGTATCGGGCGCCCTTGCCGACCTTACCGATGAAACCAAAATAAAAACTGCCGAAGCGGCAATTTCCAAATGGATGGCGGAAGCAAGCGCCAATTCGTCGGCGGCAGACAGGCAGTTGACGATAAATCAAAATATTATTTCGGCAAAAGAAGGCGCGGCGGAATCAATAGGCGCCATCGACGAAGTATCGGCGATAAGCAAGGCGACATCGCTTCAGGTTCGTCAGCAGGCGACCGTTTCTATGGCGTCTCAGGCAAATCTCTCGCAACTTACTTTGGCGAGATTGTTTCAGTAGTTTAATTACTATTTTAGGATTTACGGCGCCTCTGGGGAACGCGCCGTAAATCTTTGGTAAAATTTCGTATCTGAAAAATACGAAAACGGTTTTGTTTTTGCCAAACGATGTTGGGGAACATCGGCAGAAACGCACAAGGGAGGTTTATTATGATAAACGCATTATCGGGCGCAAGCAATTTCGCCAACGTTACGGCTTTTGTCTCGTCAAACGGGAGAATTTTACAAAAATCGCTTGTACATCTCGCCGCGGGACTTAAAGTAATTGACCCGTCTAACGGCGCGGCGGATTATTTTACGGGAAATTCGTATTATTTGCAGGCAAAAAGTTACGACGAAGCGCGAAGAGGACTTTTTCAAGCGTCTGCCATACTTGGACTTGCCGAAGAAAGTATTTCGGCAATCTTTGACGACCTCAACAATATTATGGATTACGCCAAAGAATATTTTAAGGAATCCGCAGACGATTTGACCAAAAAAGTATACGGCGACAAAATAAACGAATTTAAAAATTTAGTTGCCATAACTATGGAAAACACGGTTTTTAACGGGAAAAAAGTTTTAAAAGACAGTTCGGCAGACCCGCTTTTTGAGGTAAATATAGACCCGAGCGATTTTAATAATAAATTTATTCTTTCTTTCGGCGCGGATTTGGAAGTAAATATAAACGCCATAGATTTATCGCAAGCAAAAGAAGACGTATTTTCGGCTATCCAAGAACAAATTGACATAGCGGCAAAGTTTATGGGAAATTTAAGCGGCTTAAAACAAGGAATACATTCGCAAATAAACATAAATGAAATTTCATCGGACACTATGCAAATTTCGGCGAAAAATATTTTAGGATTGGACGAAATAGACGGAATTATCGGCACGACAAAGCGGCAAATTCAGCAGCAATCGGCGGTTTCTATGCTTGCGCAGGGAAACGCTATGCGGGCAAGCGTTTTAAGATTGGTCGATTTTTAAGCGCAAAATTTCAAATAAGTTTATATTTTTTATAAATTATATACACAAGAAGCGTTGCACAATATTATTTTCTCTACTGAATTTTTTGGCGGAGCGTAAAATTTATGAAAAAAATGTTTTTTATCTTTCTGATTTGCGGCGCTGTTTTGACCGCTTGTAATCCAAAGGTAGACGAAAGAGCGGCGCGGTTTAACGCCGAAGCGTGTCCTGTTTGCAACGCAAAAGGCGATTGCAGGTCTTGCAAGGGAACGGGCGTTTGTCAGTTTTGCGGCGGCGACGGCAAAAGAATTACCAGCACCAAAAATTATACGGGAGAAGGAATAATCCTGCTTGATTATGAAGAAGATTGTCCGTTTTGCAGAAAAACGGGAAAATGTTACCATTGCGACGGAACAAAACTTTGCAACGCTTGCGATGGAACGCGTAAAGTTGATAAAAATTGGAGTTTTTTAACAGGTAAAAATATCAAGGAGATAAAAAATGACTAGAAAAAAACCGTTAGTATTGGTTATTCGCGACGGCTGGGGAAGAGGCGACCACAGCGAAGGCGATATGGTTTGGACGGCAAACAGCGAACACGCGAAATATTACGAAAAGACGTCGCCGACAACATCGCTTGAAGCGTGCGGCGAAGCGGTCGGCTTGCCCGCGGGAACTATGGGAAATTCGGAAGTGGGACACTTAAATATCGGCGCGGGAAGAGTCGTGTATCAGTCGCTAACGAGAATTGACAAATCGATTCGCGACGGCGATTTTTTTGAAAACGAAACGCTTCTTAAAGCGGTAAAAATCGCGAAAGAAAGAAAATCGAAAATCCATTTGATGGGCTTAATTCAAGAAGAAGGCGTTCACGCCGCGACTCGTCATTGCCACGCGCTTTTGGATTTTTTAAGACGAAACGATTTTAACAACGTCGTAGTTCACGCATTTACCGACGGACGCGACACGCCGCCGAAATCAGCCGCCAAACATTTGACGTTTTTGGACGACGGCTTCAAAAAAACAGGCGTAGGAAAATTAGGCGTAGTAGTCGGAAGATATTACGCGATGGATAGAGACAACCGCTGGGACAGAGTAAAATTGGCTTACGACGCGATAATGAAAGGAGTCGGAACTCCCGCGAAAAATTGGCAGGAAGCGATAGAAAAATCTTATGAAAAAGGCGAATTTGACGAATTTGTAAAACCGTATTTAATTGACGGATACAGCGGCGCGGGCAAAGACGACGTTATAATATTTTTCAATTTTAGAACCGACAGAACGAGAGAAATTACAAAGGCGATAGTCGAAAAAAGTTTTAAGGAATTTGAAACCGTTCCGAATAATATTTACCTTGCGGGAATGACGCATTATTACGACGACGGAAATTTTGAAGAAATTTATCCCGAAATAAAAAACGAGAAAATTTTCGGACAAGTTTTGTCGGACGCTGGACTCAAACAGTTGCGTTGCGCGGAAACCGAAAAATTTGCGCACGTAACGTTCTTTTTTAACGACCAAAACAACGATAAATTTCCGGGCGAAACGCATATTTTAGTGGATAGTCCAAAGGTCGCGACTTACGATTTACAGCCCGAAATGAGCGCGTATCAGGTACGCGATAAACTTGTCGCGGCTATTGAAAGCGAAGAATACGACGTGATAATTTGCAATTTTGCAAACGGCGATATGGTAGGACACACTGGCGTTCCCGCGGCGATTCGCAAGGCGGTAGAAACGGTTGACTCCTGCGTTTACGACGTAGTAAAAGCGGTTCAAAAGAAAAACGGAATTGCGATTTTAACGGCAGACCACGGAAACGCAGACCAAATTTATTTGCCCGACGGCTCGCCAATGACCGCGCATTCTATGAATCCCGTTTCGTTTACGATAGTCGGCGGCGGAAATTTGCAACTGCGAGAAGGCGGAAGTTTGTGCGATATTGCGCCGACTTGTTTGGAACTTTTGGAAATCGAACAGCCGAAAGAAATGAGCGGCAAAACGCTGATAACGCACTAAATTTTGCGGAAATAAAATGAAAAAAAAGCCGTTTTTGCTTGTTGTTTTATTTTGCGTTTTTGCGTTTGCGCAGTCGGCAAATACGGTTTTTATGGCGTTTACGGGCGACCTGATGGTTCACGACAAACAGATAGATTACGCATATAACGCGAAAAAAGACAATTATGATTTCGCTCATTCTTTTCAGCACGTTTTACCGTATTTGAGCAAGCCGGATTATACTGTCGGCAATCTTGAAGTTACGCTTGCGGGCAAGGCGATGGTATATACGGGATATCCGAATTTTAACGCTCCCGACGAATTTGGAATTGCTATAAAAAACGCGGGATTCGACTTGCTGACGACGGCGAATAATCATAGTTACGATAAATTGGAAATCGGCTTTTTGCGGACAATCGATATGTTAGATTCGCTTGGAATCGACCACGTCGGAACGTATAAAACGCAGGAAGAAAGAGACAGTATTTTCATCAAAGAAATAAACGGAATTACATTTGCGTTTTTATCTTATACTTATGGAACAAACGAAATTAAACCCGCAAAATCTTATCACGTAAATATGCTTGACACCGCGCTTATTGCGCAAGACATACGCAAGGCGAAATCGCTAAATCCCGATTTTATTATAATTTTGCCGCATATGGGAGACGAATACGAACTTGCGCCGAACGATTCGCATAAAGAGATAATTATGTCGATGTTTAACGCGGGCGCCGATATTGTAATATCGAGTCATCCGCACGTTTTGCAGCCGATGGAATTTTTGAATATTACTCTGCCAAACGGGGAAACAAAAGAGTGTTTCGTCGCGTATTCTATGGGAAATTTTGTTTCGTCGCAAAGGACTGTTCCGAGAGACGCGGGGATTATCCTTAATATAATATTTGAGAAGAAAGAAGGCAAAAAGGCAGCGATAAAAAAGGTCTCGTATATTCCGACTTGGGTAAAATTTTTAGATACGGCGGGAAAACTTGACATCCGCGTTTTTTCGGTATATGACGCGCTAAAAACTTACGAAAGCAATAATCCTTATAAATTTCGTTTGCAGGATAGAGAGCGACTTAAAGACGTGCATAAAGACGCGGCAAAAATGTTTCAGGAAAAAGAAATTCCGCTTGAAAATATTAAAAACGAATACGAATTTGAAAGGATAAAAAAATGAAAAAAATTTTGATTTTAATCGCGATTCCAATTTGCGTTTTTGCTTCTTTGAATTTTGTTCTCAAAGACGGAGAAACGATTTCGGGAGATTTAATTTGCGAAAATAAAGGAAAATTGACGTTAAAAAGCGGCGGCGGCACGGTTTCGGTTTTCAAAAAATCGATAAAACAGTTTGGCGAGCGCGATATTGTCGGCGAAAGAGAATTTATTTTGGGCGACAGTTTAATTCTTAAAGATAAAAACGAAATATTTTTTGTGATAACGACGCAAGACGCGGCAAGAGTAAAATTGCGCGAAATTTTAGCCGACGGAAGCGAAAAGCTTATCGGCGAAAAATCGGGAAATTTTGGCGATACGCTTAAATTTTTTGTTCCCGACGGCAGATTTTACGAATCTATTGAACATACTCGCGGAGAGACAAAATATTATATGAACGGCGGCTCTTTTGAAATGAAAAGCAAGTGCGATAGTTTTGAAAAAGTTGAAATTGAATTAAAAGGATTTCCCGGCAGAGAAGTTCCCGTTCTTAAAGTCGACGAACGAAAGTTTAAAAAAGACGGCGAATAAATAATGGAAATTGGAAATTTTAACGAACTTGCCGTGTCGAGAGTGCTTGAAAAAGGAGCGTATTTAGAGGACGATGACGGCAACGAAGTTCTTTTTCCGGGAAATTATTTTCCCAAAAACGAAAACCTGAACGTCGGCGACAAAATTAAGGTTTTTGTTTATTGCGATTCGCTCGACAGACCCGTCGCCACGACCGAAACGCCGATAGCGACGGTAAATAATTTCGCGGCGCTTAAAGTTAAGGACGTAAATAAAGTCGGCGCATTTTTGGATTGGGGAATTTCGAAAGATTTGTTTGTTCCGCACGCTCAAATGCTTGGCGCAATGCGGGTCGGAGAGCGCGTAGTCGTGCGAATTTTGCTCGACGATAAATCAAATCGACTGCTTGCGACGCCTCGTCTTCGTCCGTTTTTGAAAAAGCCCGATATTGAAAAATTTCCAAACGGAAAAAAAATCGATTGCTTGGTTTATGAAATAAAAGAATACGGCGTTTTTGTGATTGCAGACGAAAGTTCGGCGATGATTCAGATTTCGGAATTTCGTAATTTGCCAAAAATAGGAGATAAAATATTATCTTTTGTCAGAGAATTTAGAAACGACGGCAAACTTACGCTTACTCTTGCGCCGACTGGATTTGCAAGAGGCGAATTTCGCGACGCAATTATGGAAAAATTAAAAGAAAAAGGCGGTTTTTTGCCGTTTAACGACAATTCTTCACCGAAAGAAATTTACGAAAATTTTTCTATGAGCAAAAAAAGTTTCAAAAAATTACTCGGAAATCTTATGAAACTCAAAAAAATAACTATGGACGAAAAAGGCATTTACGGGAGCAAATAAATTGGAAATATTTTTGCATATTTTAGATATTATGGGAACTTCGGCGTTTGCGGTTTCGGGCGCGGTCAGAGGAGTGCGGCATAATTTGGACATTTTAGGCGTTACGGTTTTAGCGATTGCCACAGGAGTTTTCGGCGGAATCGTGCGGGACGTTTTAATTGCAAAAACGCCGCCCGCCTGTTTTCAACACGAAATGTATCTTATAATATGTATAGCGAGCGCCGCGGTCGTTTTGATGAAAGCCGAAAGCATTGCGAGACGTTCGGAAAAAAAATGGAGTATAGTGCAAATTTTCGACGCGATAGGGCTTGGAATTTTCACGGCAATCGGAGCGCAAAAGGCGATTTCGGCGGATTTCGGCGTTGTAGGCATCATTATGATGGGAATGATAACCGCTTGCGGCGGCGGTATGTTAAGAGATATTTTAGTTAGCGAAATTCCCTTGGTGCTTCGACGCGATTTTTATGCGACCGCCTCGATAATAGGCGTGATTTTTATGCTTATCGCGAAAAAATTGGGCTTTGGCGAATACGCGCAAATTTTATCCGCCGTAATTATCGCAAGCGGATTGCGCTTTTGGGCAATGGCTATAAATTTGCATCTTCCGAAGAAAATCGGATAATTATGAAAATATATGTTTTTGCGCTTGTATTTTTATTATTTTTTATTGCGGCTTGTTCGCCAAAAACGCAAAAAAAGTTCTATTTCAAAATGGACACGATAGTTGAAATTACGCTTTATAAAAACAAAGAAGCGAAAATAAAAAACGACGAAATGTTAAAAAAAATAGAGAATTTTTTAGACGATTGGGACGAAAGATTTTCGCCAAACAGCGCAAACGGCGAGGTTTTGAAATGCAATAATCGCGAGAACGATACTGTTGAAATTTCTGAAGATTTGTATAAAATGCTTGAAACGGCGCTTTTTTATTCGCAAAAAACTGACGGTTTTTTTGATATTACCGTAAAGCCGTTAAAAGATTTTTGGAACGTAAGCGAAGAGAGCGATTTTTTGCCCGACCCGCAAGATACCGCGATTTTGGATACTATCGCCGAAATTTTGCAAAACGTCGATTTTAGAAAAATTTCTTTGCTTGATAATCCCAAACGCGCGGTTTTTAGCGACAAAAAAACCCAAATCGATTTGGGCGGAATTGCCAAAGGATTTGCGATAGACAAGTTGTCGGATACTTTGAAAAGTTACGGATTTTTTAATTTTATCGTGAATTTCGGCGGCGACGTTTTTGTTTCGGGGACTAAAGATTTTGGCAAGCCGATAATCGTCGGAGTTCGGCATCCGAGACAAGACGAACTTTTAGCGACGTTTGAAATGAACGACGGCTCTCTTGTAACAAGCGGCGATTACGAAAGGTTTCGGCTGACGAAATCGGGGGCGAGAGTGCATCATATTTTCGATACGAAAACGGGATTTCCCGCGACAAAAAATATTTCGTTGTCGATAAAAGGAAAGCGCGCGGTCGTTTCCGATATTCTTGCGACGGGACTTTTTGCTATGAACGCGCAAGAAATTGCGGAAAAAATAAAAGAGTTCGACGGATACGATTTTATACTTGTCGATTCCTTGCAAAATCCGTCCGCGTCGAAAAATAAATAGACAAAAACATAAAAATTTGCAAAAAAAATACTTTTTGTCGCTAAAAATTTATATTTTATTAAAAAAATCCGTTTTAGGAGAAAAATATGCGAAACGTTTTCTGGTTAATTTTTGCTTTTGCCGCTTGGCTTTATTTCTGGCTTGAAAAGCAGGAAGTTTCGCGTATCGACGACGGCGAACACGAAATTTACGCGCAAAATCGCGACGCCATCGACTTGGACAGCATTCAAAATCGCAAAAAACTTGTCGCGCTAACCCGATATAACGCAAACAGTTTCTTCATTTACAGAGGTCAACCGATGGGGTACGAATACGAATTATTGCAACTTTTCGCAAAGGAAATAAACGTCGATTTGGAAATAAAAATTCCGTCTACGCACGATTCGCTTTTTATAATGCTTAAAAACGGACAAGGCGATTTGATTGCGGCGAATTTGCCCATAACAAAAGAAAAAAACGAGCATATTTTATTTTCCAAACATCACAATACGACTCGTCAGGTTTTGGTTCAGCGATTGCCCGAAAATCACAGATTTATGACTCAAAAACAATTGAAAGACGCGCTAATTTCAGACCCGATAGATTTGATAGGAAAGACCGTAACGGTACACGAAAACAGCGCGGTACACAAGCGTTTAGAAAATTTGTCTAACGAAATCGGCGGCGATATAATAATAAATCCGAGCGTCTACGAACAGGAAGATTTAATAGGAATGGTCAGCAAAGGCGAAATCGAATATACGGTCGCCGACGAAAATTTGGCGGAATTGAATATGGCGTATTACAAAAATATCGACGTTTCCGTGGCGGTTAGTTTTTCGCAGCGACTCGCTTGGGCGTTTAGAGACGATAGTCCGCAACTCAAAGCGGCTGTGGACGAATGGCTGACAAAATTTCGCAGAGGCGGCAGTTTTCATTACAATTTAATATACAATAAATATTACGGAAATTCTTCGCAATACGACGTGCGCCGAAGCAGCGATTATTTTGTTTTGGAAACGGGGGCAATCTCGCCTTACGATTCGCTTTTCAAAAAATATGAAAAACCGCCGCTTATTCCTTGGACTTTGCTTGCTTCTATGGCTTATCAGGAGTCGCGTTTCGACAATTCGGCGGAATCGTGGATGGGAGCGAAAGGCGTTATGCAAATTATGCCGCGAACCGCAGAGTACGTTAAGGTTCGCGATATTCATCTGCCTGAAAACAACATAAGGGCGGGAGTAAAATATTTGCAGGACGTTCATAAAAATTATTGGAAAAATATGAAAGATACGAGCGAAATGATAAAATTTATGCTCGGCTCCTACAATGCTGGTCCCGGACACGTAGAAGACGCGCAGCGTATTGCCGAAAGTTTAGGTTTAGACCCGCTAAAATGGGACGGAAACGTCGCGGTCGCGATTAGAAAACTTTCCAATCCCGAATATTATTATCGCAGCGAAGTCAAACACGGATATTGTAGAGGCGAAGAACCGTTTCTTTACGTGAAAGAAATAATAGAGCGAAAACGAATGTACGACGGTATTTTGGAAGCGACCGCCGCGAGAAAAGCCGCAACGGAAGCGGCGACGGATGCGACTTCGGAGCCGTAATTTAGGATATGGAAAAATTGCCGAATTTGCCGAAAACATTTGGAATTTGCGCTTCAAACGCATAGCGTTTTTTTTCTAAAACAAACGAAATTTTATAAGAATGTAGCATTAAACGTTCTATTTTTATGCCTAAATCTTTTTCTAATTCTTTGTCCGCAAATTCGTCGCCGTATTTTTTGTCGCCCAAAATATTATGATTTATATGCGCCAACTGCGCGCGAATTTGGTGCATTCGTCCCGTTTCTATTTTCACGCAAACCAAAGAAAAATTTTTGTTTTCACACAGTACCTTAAAATGAGAAACGCAGCGTTGCCCGCCGTTTTTAACAACGTTCATTTTTAAGCCGTTTTTTTCGAGATTGAGTTCTATTTTTCCCGTTTTTTTTTCAAAAATTTCGTGGCAAAGCGCCAAATATTCTTTTTTTAAGAGTTCGCTGTCCCAAATATTTTGGATTTTTCTTAAAAATTCTACGTTTTTCGCAATTAAAACAAGTCCCGAAGTATCCGAATCAATTCTGTGCGCCAAATGCGGAATAAATTTTTGTTCGGCGTAATTTTGCGCCATTTCTATAAGCGACGTTCCCGCTAAAATGCCTTTGCCTGACTGAACGGCAACCGAAACTGGTTTGTCGCAAACGAGTAAATTTTCGTCTTCGTAAATTATTTGCAGTTTATTTTTGCTTTCAACTTTTTGCTTTTGCGCACATTTTTTGCGAAGTTCGTCTTCGTCGGCAAGAATTTGAATTTCGCCGCTTTCCGCACGGGCGTTTTCTTTTATTTTTTTGCCGTTAAGTAAAATTTTTCCGTTTCTAAACAGACGAAAAATTTCGCCGAGCGGACAAAACGGCAAACTTTTACGAATTATTTTATCAACTCGCTTGCCAACATTTTCGTCGCCGATAATTATTTTAATCATTTACGCGGTTGTTTTGTCGGTACTGTATCCAAACCATTTTGCAAGTTTGTTAATTAAAATTATCGTGTTTCTATCTTTTCCTAGCGGCTTTCCTTTTGAAATCCAATGCGGATAAACGTCGTTTATAATCTGCTTGTAAATCAAATAAAAACGGTCTTGAACCTGATGAAAATGCAGAGGAATAGACAGATTTTCAACAATTTCGAGTTTGGTAATTATTTGGTCAGCCAAGTTTTCGTTGTAAAAATCTTTGTTTAATTCTAATAAATCCGTGTTTATAGAAATACGAATTTTTTCCGCAGATTTTTCTTTATCGATGCAAAATCCGTATCTGCCTGCGCGATTATTTATCTCTACAAGATTTTCAACAAGTTGCGGCGTGTGTTTTTTCGCTTTCAAAAACTCCGCGACGCCCGCGTCCCATTCTCTATTTATGTAAAATTTTACCGTTTGGGCAAGTTCGGTCGGAAGTCCGCCGTTAATATCGGTTATCGCGTCGAGACGATTTCCCTGCGTTTTTGCCCACGACAAATAATTAGAATAAGTATCTTCGGCAAAATCGTTGACGAATCTTTTTGTAATGTGGTCGCGAAAAGACGTAATTATGGAGTTGAGCGTGAAATTAAGCGGATTTGTCGTCTTCATAAGTTTGGCGAACGCCGCGTCGTTCGTCGGATATTTTTGATATTCGTCAAACACGACGCCTTCGATTTGATGCCCGTTTTTGTATAACGCCAAAACAAATATTTTATTTTCGTGCGAAATTTTGTGCGAAATATCGCACGAATACACGCGCCACGATTTTTTTTCGTAATTGCGGTCTTCTTCGCCTTTTGTTATTTTGGCGACATACGAATATTCTTCAAGCGCAGAATTTTTGTTTCCCGAATAAATTCCGTATAAATAGTGATTTACGGCTATCGTAAAACCTACGCGCTCCAAGTGATTTATCATAGGAAACGCTTCTTTTTCTATGATTTTTTGCCCGTCGAGGTCGGGATAATTGCTTTTTGCCTGCTGTAAAATTAGCAAAAATTCGCGCAAAACCGAATTTGTTTTTGCCCCCGGATACGTAAGTTGCCACGCCCGAAGCGCATAGCGTAAATTTTGCGCGGGTTCTATTCCCGAAATATCGTTAAAAAACCACGCGCAGGAAGTAAAGGCAAAAAGCATAAATTTTTGCGCTTCCAAAAGCATAACTATTCTTTTTATTTGTTCGTCCGAAAGTTTTACGCCTTTTCTTGCCGATTTTGCCAAGAATTTATCCAATCCTTTTTGTTCGTCGATAAATTGTTCGTATGAATTTCTTATTTTTGTAGGATTTTCAAAAAATACGCTCATTTCGCGCTGAAAAACAAAATCTATTTCGGTTTGTAAAATTTGCATTGCTCTGCGAAGCGGCTCGCGCCACTTTTGGTTCCAGCCGGGCAGTCCGCCCGTGTTGCAACCGCAATCTCTGCACCAGCGACCTGTTCCGTGAGCGCAACTCCACGCGGTTCCTTCGCCGAAAGCGTTTTTTAAGCGGACTTCGCGTCTCGGCGGATTTTTCGCTAAAAACGTCGCGTAATTTACTACGGTAATTTCGGATTGCGCCGCCCTTTTTCTGAAAAAGAACGCCAAACACATATCCGCGTTTTTCTTGTGATGACCAAACGTTTCGCCGTCCGTCGCGATATTTACAAGTTGATTTTCGCCCGAATTTGTGTCGTAGCAGTTGTTTATTTCGTCGGCTAAAAAATCCGCGCTGCTAAGCACTTCGCCAAAACTTATTTCTCTGGATAATCCTTCGTTAAAGAAAAAAACGTCTATATATTTTCCGTTTCTTTCGCCGCGATAATTTTCTAAAAAACATCTATACGGATAACGCGGGTCAAGTCCGCAATCGTTAGTATTTGTCCAGTCGTTATTGCCGATATAACGAAAACTTTCCGCCTGATTCGGCGACAAAACTACAAATTTAATATTTTCTTCTATAAGACACTCAACAGTTTCCATATTTATTGCGGTTTCGGCAAGCCACATTCCTTCCGGCTCGCGATTAAAATGTCTCTTGAAAAACGATTTCGCCCATTTTATTTGAGTAATTTTGTCTTTTTTTAACGCCAACGGCATAATTATATGATTATAAACCTGCGCAATCGCGCTTCCGTGTCCTTCGTTTGCGTCGCAACTGCGTTTGTCGGCTTCCAAAACTCGCTTATAAACGGTCGGATGCTTTTTTGCAATCCATCGAAAAAGCGTCGGACCAAAATTAAAATTCATATAGCAATAATTATTATTTACCGCAACGATTTCGTGATTGTCGTTGAGTATTCGCGAAAAAGAGTTCGGACGATAACATTCGTCGTAAATTCTTTCGTTCCAGTTATGATAAGGTTCAGCGGTCGGCTGCCTTTCAATTTCGTCTTCCCAAGGGTCTTCTCTTGGCGGTTGATAAAAGTGCCCGTGAATCACGCAATATTTATTCCCAGTCATAAGTTCTCCCGTCCGGATAAGTTACTTTTTTGCCCGATAACTGCTTCTGAAGCAGAATTTTGCCTTCAAGAACAATTTCGTCGCGGTTGTCGCTTTTGTTATAAAAGTAAATCTCTATTTCGTTTCCAATTCTCGTGTAACATTTGTCGCCGATTACTTTGTACCCTATTTGTATTTCAACTGTGGTCTCTTCATTGTCAATGCAAACGTTCCTTACCCAACGTATAGACATATAACTACCCCTTTTGCTTGTGATTTTTGCAAATTTCTGCCAAATAATATAATATTTGCGCAAACAAAAAAACGTTATTCGCAAAAAAACAAGCGGAATTTTTTAATTTTTACCATATTTTTCAATAATTTTACCTTTCTCTTTGCTCCCATTTTAAGTCGCGATGCTTTTTAAGCGCGGCTACAAAATAAATTCGTCCTTCGTTTACGCCCGACGGATACCAATCCAATTTCAAATCCCAGCATTCCAAATCCGCGTAAAGCGCGACGTTTTGATTTATAAAATTATTTTCGGTAAAACTCCAAGTTCCGCCCCAAGTAATTTTCCATCGCTGCGAAAGCATAAACGAAAATCCCGCGCCTAAATTGTAATTTTTGTTTGTCTTAAATTCCGAAATTACGTTTTCGCGAGTCATCGTATATGAATATCGCGGAGTTATGGAAATGCTCCAATCTCGGCTTGTGTTTTTGAAAATATTGTCCAAATAGCCGTATTCTTCAAACTTATTATAAACAATTAAATCGCCGCTCCAAATATTTCCTTGAAGCGACGGAAGAACGGGAGTAACGCTTATAGAGTGCGAAAGCGGCTTTGGTATGTCCATAGAATTTCCCATATCGTAAGGATGATAAGTTCCCGAATACGACAAATTTACCTTTGGCGCGGGAACGCTTGCCGAAAGCGAAATATTGCTTAATTTTTGGCTGTCCGCTTCAAAATTATACGAGCCGCCAACTCTTGCGCTGAACAAATTTATTTTTCGCGACGTTTCTTTTTCGCCTTCTTCTTTTGCGGGAGTTAAAATTTTCGTTTCAAATAAATTATTTAGTCCGAAAGTCAATTCTTGCTTGCGTTTCGTACCCATCGGGGGCGAATTTACGCCGATGGACATAAACGTAACGTCCAAATTATTTTCCGGCGTTAAAAGATAACCTACGCTCGGCGAAAGCGTATGCCTGATTCCTTGCATTTTGCCGATTTTTATTGGAAAAATACCGTATAAATTTGTAGAAATATCAACTCCCGTATTCCACCAAACATTCTGCGCTTTTTTAAGGTCAAAATTTTTGTCGTAATAATAAGTCGTATCGTATATTTTATCGGGCGGCAGAGGTATGGAATCGCGCAAAATAAGAGCCACTATACTATCCGTTCTGCCCGGATAATATATTATAGAATCTATATCGCCTTCGTATTCGGCGTACACAGGAATAGTGTCGTAAATTCGTTCGTAAGCAATCGTATCTCTTCCTGTGGTGTCTCTATAAGAATCGAAAATCGAGTGATTTACGGTAAAATTCGGTCTTACTATTATATGCTTAAAAATATTGAAAGGCAAAGTTACTGGTATGGAATGCGACATTCCTCTGTGGGTTCTTTGATATGCGCTGTCTATTTTTGTGCGTTCAGAAATTTTTTGATTTGCCTTATACGAATAACTCCACGAAAGTAAATTTAGCGGATTTTGTTTTTTTTCGGTCGTATCTTCGTCGCTTGAAACCGAAGGCGATATAAACGGACGATTATTCAGCGCAAAATTTATTGACGGCAAATTTTGTTCTATCGTTTCGCGCTGTAAATTTTGACTGCGTTCCCACGAAATAGAAGCGTATCCGCCAATTTTATCGAAACGTTTTGCAAGCGACAAATTGCTCGTTAAATCCTGATTCGTCAATTTTATAGTGTCGTCGGAATAGTCGCTGGCGAATCGCTTGTCCGACACTAAACGACCGCTCCCGCGAAGCGTAAAACTTCCGTCGGGCAGTAAATTTTGGTCGTGGCTAAAATTTAGCGACCATCTGTTATACGCTCCCATATATTTGTCGTTTATGGAATAATCGGTGTAAATATTTCCCGAAAGCGAATTTTTTACGGCGTATCTGGTTTCCGCTTTTACTAAAAAATTTTCAAAATTATCGACCATTCCCGCGACCATAAGGTCAAAATAATCGTTGACAGCCCAATAATATCCTACGTTATCTACGTCGCCGCGACCGTTAAGCGTAACTCCCCATCGAATAGGAAGCCAGCCGCTTGTTCTGTCCTTGTCGAGCGGAATAATAAAATACGGCAAAGCCGCCATCGGCGCGTCTCCCACTACCAAAACAAACGGCTTTACGACGGTTTTGTCGCCGGGTATAAGTTTTATTTTTTCGCAATAAAAATGCGAATGCGGCTTATCGGGAAACAAACACGTCGTATAAAGTCCGTGATAAGCGTAAATCGCGCTGTCGGTTCGGACTATATTTTCGCCGTAATACGCGCTGTTGTCTTTGGAATACATAAGTCCGTATCTGACTTTTCCGCTTTTTTTTTCGATATTATACGCGATATAATCTCCGCGAAGCGTGTCGCCGCCGTCTATTAAAACGGGATTTCCCGAAGCGAGCATTGTTTTGTCGTTTGTGAAATAAAAAATAGTGTCGGCTGTTAATTTTAAGTTGTCGTATAATATTTGCGAATTTCCCGAAAGCGTAATTATGCTGTCGCGAAGAGAATATTCCACTTTATCCGCCTGATAATCTAAAATTTGCGATTGCGAAAACGCGAAAGTAAAAACGGCAAATATCGTTAGAATTTTTTTTATCATTTTAGAACCTCGCGACCGCGTCGAGCAAAGTTTTCGTGTATTCGTTTTGCGGATTATTTACGATTTGTTTGCAATCGCCTTCTTCTACAATTTTTCCTTTATACATCACGGCGACTCTGTCGGCGATGTAATTTATTACGGCTAAATCGTGCGAAACAAACAGATACGAAAGTCCAAATTCGTTTTTGAGTTCGAGCATAAGATTGAGAATTTGCGCCTGAATAGACACGTCGAGCGAAGAAACGGGTTCGTCCGCGACGATAAGTTTTGGCTTTACCGAAAGCGCGCGTCCTATGGCGATTCTTTGGCATTGTCCGCCTGAAAATTGATGCGGATAGCGTTTTAGCGCGTTTTGGGCGATTCCCACGCAGTCGGCTATTCGTTTTATTTCGGCGTCTCTTTGCGTTTTGTTCATCGAAGTATGGATTTTAAGCGGTTCGTCTAAAATATCGTATATTATTTGTCGGGGATTTAGCGAACTTATCGGGTCTTGAAAAATTATTTGCATTTTACTGCGATATTTTTTCAATTCGCTAAAATTCATTTCGGTAATGTCCGCGCCGTCGAGAATAATTCGTCCCGAAGTCGGCGCAATAAGACGAATTGCGGTTTTTCCGAGCGTCGTTTTTCCGCAGCCCGATTCGCCTACTAATCCTAAAACTTCGTTGTCGCGCACGTTAAGGCAAACGTCGTCTACGGCGCGCAAAATCTGCTTGTCTGCGCTGAACGGCGAGTTTTTTAACGAAAAATCGACTGATATATTTTTTAGTACTAACATTTGGCGTGAAAAATAATAAATATACGGCTTTATTTTCAAGGAAAAAAGCGTATTATTGCGTTTTTTGCGTAATTGCGCTTTGGCGAATGTTTATGTTTGCGGTTTGCGTTTTGCTATACGGCATTAAAAAGAGAGGTTTAAATTATACCACGCAAATTTCTTTATTTTTTCATATTATCCGTATTCCAAATAGTATATTATAAACAAAAAGGAGAAGAAAATGATAATAGCCAATCCGCTTTACGATACGGCTTTTAAGGGACTTATAAGCGACCACGAAGTAGCCAAAGTACTTATCGGCACGCTTTTGCAAACCGAAGTTCTTAAAGTAGAGCCAATGGTAACCGAGCATATTAAGCCGATGAAAGACGACGATTTACGTCCGAAATGCCTTCGTCTCGATTATGCCGCGCTAATAAAAAACGAAAAAGGCGAAGAGCAAAAAATACTCATAGAAGTTCAAAAGGCGACTGGCGCGGAGAATATTTTAAGGTTTAGAGAATATTTAGCGGTTGCGGGATATATGAAAAAAGACGAAGAAGAAAGTCCGCTTCCGATAGTAACGATTTACTTTTTGGGCTTTAAGTTGGAAAATGTGCCTACTCCCTGCCTTAAAGTTGCGCGACAATATGTTGATATGCTTGAAAATAAGGTGTTGAAAACGAAAGAAAAATTTGTAGAATTATTGACTCACGATTCGTTTGTGATACAGACGCCGCGAATAAATACAATAGAAAATCCGAAGACGGAATTGGAGAAAATATTAAGCGTATTCGAGCAGAGAAATTTTGTCGACGGCAAAGAAACGGCGATAAATTACAAATATCCTGTTGATGACGGTTCCGTAAAAAAAATGATAAAGATATTGCAATATATTTATACCGACCCCGAAGAGCGCAAAAAGATGGATGAAGAAGCGTATTGGAATACTTACGACGAGAATACGACAGGCGTATTATTAAAAGCGCAGGAAGAACTTAAACGAGCGCGGCAAGAAAACAAAGAAATGCGGCAAGAAAA
>Ga0182485_1020_pt1 | contig 20442 bp, 21 predicted proteins | sample TergutMp193P3_FD_120825 | JGI IMG/M metagenome (GOLD analysis project Ga0182485, IMG submission 120825)
AAACTTGCGCCAGCCGCCTTGCTTCCTATCGGAGCGGAAAAAAAACGCTTTGAGTTAAAAGGCGGGTCTAAATATATTAAATCGACTAAATTACTGTTTAATCCGTTTAAGATAAACAGGTTATCATTAGTATAAAGCGTATTTTTAAATTCCATTTTTCCCCTCTTTTTTTACAAATGAGTTATCGGTACAAATTGTATTCCTCTTTTTTTTATGTGAGGCAAAGTTTTTATTAACGCCTCGACAAAATTATCGTCCGCCGAAATTAAAATTACCGAATTTTTGTTTCTTATCGCCCTTTCGCAGACGTTTTTTAATTCTATTTCCCATTCTTCTTTGCTTAAAACTCCTCCGCGAGACGGCAAAGAAAAAGATACTATATTATACGAAACAAGCAATTCTTCCGCGACGTTTTTTGCAGTTTCGTTTCTGTTTGAACGGGCGTCGTAAAATACTTTTCCGCGTTTTTTCAGCGCTTCAAGAAACGTTTTTGAAATTTCGCGAGAATTAAGCACCAAATTTCCCGTTTTCGAATAAAAACCTACCGCGTTTGGATATTTTTCGGACAACATTTTCATTTTTCTTTCCATTTTATTTTTGTCGTCGGACTGTTTTATCGCGTATTTTCTGTTTTCAAATCCTTCGCTGTCTTCTATTGGAATTTCAATTAAAACGGGCAAATACGATTTGCTGAAAATCGGCGCGATACTGTCAATTACATCTCTGTATTTTCTTGCGGTTTTTTGCGTTTTGCCGTCGTCCGTCCAAACGGAATCCGTAATAATTTTTACGCGCCAGGGAGTCAAAATAAAATTTAGCGGTTCGCCAAAAGCAAGAAGCGCGTCGCTGTTTTGCGGCGATAATTTATCCAATCCTTTTATTAAAAAAGCCGCTTTTGCGGTATGCAAAATCCTTTCGTTTGTTATAATTATTTCGCAATTTATTCTTTCGTTGGGGCGTTTTTTGTTCTCAAAAATCATATTTACGTATTCTTTTTTGCCCGAAGTTTTTCCTTTGCGAATATGCTCGGATTTTATTACCGCGTATTCGGAATCTTCCACTGCGGCAAAAATGTACATAACAAATTCTTCAATAAGTTTTACTTTCGGAAAATAAATCGTAACCGTTACTCGCCGCTCTTCCAAATCTATGTCGGTTTTGAAATTTTTTTCGGGAATGGAAAAACTTCTCGCGACGTTTTTTAGTTTTTCTTCAAATAAAACGTCTCTTTTTTCCGTAAGCGCCTTCGATTTATCCTGCGAATTTGGCGAAAACGCTTTTAGTATCAGCAAAATTGCGACGACGCACACCGCGACTATACAAATTACAGTCGGAATAAAAATTAAAAGATTTCGTTCTTTATTGTTCATTTTCGCTCTTTTTTTGAAAAATGTTCGGGTAAAAATACTATTTTTCACTTTTGAAAACGGGAAATTTATATATGAAAACTGTTTTTTTAAGTCAGTTGGACGCGCAAAACCAAATGTCGTTTGAACAAAAATTGTTTTGCGAGGCAAAAGATTCAAACGAAATAATTTTGCTTTTGTATTCTTGGAACGGCGACGTAATTTCGACGGGAAAATTGCAAAAATCCATTAAACTCGACCGCGAAAAATGCGAAAAAGACGGCGTAAAAATAGTCGAAAGAATTACGGGCGGAAGAGCGGTTTTGCATTCCAACGACATTTGTTATTCTATTTCTATACCGTCGCGTTTTGTAAAAAAAATCGGCGAAAACTTAAAAGAATCCGTATTGTATATTTCGCAATTTATAATAAAAACTTTTGCCGATTTTGGTATTTTTGCCGCTTGCAAAACTTATGAAAACAGCAAATTTTTGCACAGCGATTTTTGCGCGCAAACCCATTCTTTCGGCGAAATAAGCGTGAATGATAAAAAAATCGCCGCAAGTTCGCAAATTTATGCGGAGCAGGGAATTTTGCAGCACGGAACAATCCCGATAACCGCCGATTACAGAAGAATTTGCGATTATTTTGTCGGCGAAAACGAAAGCGTGAAAATTTTTTTGCAAGAAAATACGACTTGTCTAAACGAAATTTGCCCCGAATTAAAGATAGAGGATTTTATTTGGTCGTTGGCAAAAAATTTTTATTTCTAAAAATTTATCTAAATTTTACCCGAAAACTGTCTATTTTCAAAAACACGCCTTCAAGAGAACCGTTTATAAGTTTTTTAGTAAAAGACGATTTTAATCCAAACGCTTTTTTTAGCGACGCATCGCCGATATAAATAAACGCGGAAGTTCCGTTTGCGCGTTTTTTAAGAAAATTGCCGAAATTTTTGTAAAGTTTTGCCGCTTCCTCCGTTTCGCCCAAACGCACGCCGTATGGAGGATTCATAATAATTACGCCGTTTTCAAAATTTTCTTTTTCTTCAAAATCCATAACTTTAAGCGAAATTTTTTGACCGTTTGGAAGCATTGATAAATTTTTTTGCGTTGCTCTAATTGCGTTTGGGTCTTTGTCGCTACCGAAAATTAGTCCGCTTGGCAAGTCAATAATTTTTTCGTCTTCTTCTTTTTTTATTTTTTGCCAAATATCTTTGTCGAAATCGGGAAGATTTTCAAATCCGAATTTTTTGCGTAAAAATTGCGCGGGAATATTGCAATAAAGCATTAAAAGTTCCGCCAAAATGGTGCCGCTTCCGCACATCGGGTCCCAAATCGGCGTTTTTTTGTCCCAATTCGCCAAATTTATCATTGCCGCCGCAAGCGTTTCCTGCATAGGCGCAAGAACCGAAGAAATCCTATAACCGCGCTTGTGAAGCGCAATTCCCGAAGTATCTACGCTTATTATTGCGCGATTTCTATAAATTCGCAAATGAAAATGCGCGTCTGGATTTTCCACGTCGACGTTTGGTCTGCGTCCGTATTTTGCGTTAAACCAGTCGGCAATTCCGTCTTTTAGACATTGCGAAGCGTAAAGCGAATGCGTAATGTTGCTGTCGCCGACGGAGGCGCTTATCGCAAACGTTTGATTTATTTTGAGCAATTTATCCCATTCTATATTTAGCGCGGTTTTTGTTAAATATTTTGCGCTGTGGCAGTCAAAAGTTAAAATAGGAGCCAATATTCGCGCACATAATCGAGAGCAATAATTTATGCGATAAAGCGTTTCTTTGTCCGCTTCAAAAGAGACGCCGCGAAAACTTGGCGAAACGTTTGAAGCGCCTAAATCAGACAATTCTTTCGCGCAAATTTCTTCCGTTTCGCCCGCCGCCTGCGCGTAATATTTATTGTATTTTTGATATTCAAACATTATAAAAAAACTCCAAAAAAACGAAAAATATAATTTTTGCCTGAAATTTCGCGCAAGATAATGTATATTTATAGTAAAGTATATAGTAATAAATTTAGTTAAAGGAGGTTTCATTGAAAAAACTCGTATTAACTGCAACAACTATTTTGGCGTTTGCGACGATTTTGTCTGCGCAAACGGTTTCAAAACAAGCGTCTAAAGAGCCGCCGGCTCCCGTAACGACGAGCAACGCGCCGCTTTTTATAGTTCTTGGAAGCGACGATAACACTCGCGCCGACGCTTTTAAGTGGATGAACAACGCCATAAACGCAGGCACAAACAAAGACGGAAGCAAAAGGTATATGTCGTTTTACGTAAATACCGACCAAACGGGCGCTATTTGGGACAAAAACAACGATTTGGTAGACGCGGCGTATCAAGCGTATAAAGCGGGACACGAAATAGGAAATCACACTTCTACGCATTTGTATTCCGTAAAATACGGCACCATTAACAAGGCGACGGGTAAGGACGACGGCGAACGCGCAAGTTTGCCTACGTTAAAAGCCGAAATTCAAAGAGTTCAGGATATTCTTTTTGCGGCGGGAATTCCAAGAGAACATCAAAACGGATTTAGAACGCCGTATTTGCGATATTCGGATTCTACATTTACCGCAATGCAGGAAGTAGGATTTTTGTACGATTGTTCTGTAAACGCGGCGACCGATAACGAAGCGGGAACAAATTATTATCCCTATACGCTATCTTTCGACGACGGAAACGGAAATTTTTCTCCCGACAACTCCGCCGACAGAAACGATTGGGGAAAAACAAGTAAAATCGGCAAACACGAAGGACTTTGGGAACTTCCTTGCGTAAGATTTGCCATTGCCCCGCAAGATATAGATTACGTTAAAGGCGTTTTGCAGCGGAAAAATCCCGGCGAAGATTACGAAGATTACAGCGGATACGTTACGGGACTCGACTATAATATGTGGAACGAAATTGAATTGGACGAAGACCAAACCGTCCGTTCGTGGATGGAAACGGTAAATAGAAGTTTGGCTGGAAATCGCGCTCCCGTAACTATCGGAATTCATTCGCAATATTATTTTCAGGCGGCGGCAAGTTCCTATCCGAAAATGGATACTCCCGAAAAAAAGCAACGCGCATTTACAAGATTTTTAACGGAGGCAAGCAATCTCGACAACGTTTGGTTCGTTTCGGGCGATATGGTTATCAGATGGATGCAAAATCCCGTTTCGGCAGACCAATTTGACCCCGAAAATTACAGACGTCCGGCAATAGTCGGAACTCACAATCCGACAAAAATTCGTCTTTCAAATTACAGCGTTAGTATAGAAAATTTTAAAAATAATGATTTTAAAGTCGGCGAATTGACCGCAGTTAATTTGGACGTTAACGCGCAACACACATATTCGATACTTGAAGGCGAAGACAATTTTGAAATTGACGGCAATATTCTTAAATTTAAAACGGCAAAACCGGTGAGCAATAGCGGATACGAAGTTCTCATTAAAGCGCAGGCGCAAGGCGCAGGTTCGGTCGAGCAGGATTTTAAGATTTGGGTCGACGAACATTTCGATACCGATTCAAGCATTTCGCTTCAAACCGGTTGGGGCAAAAGCGTCGATAATTACGGATTAGGTTCGGAAATTACCATAACGGGAAGCGCCGAAAAACTTAAATTGGATATTAAATTGGGCAAGAAAAATACCGACAACGACCCTTGGCCATACGCCGGCGCTGAAAAGAAATTTACAAACGCGCTTACCGGACTTGAAAAAATAATTGTTTCTTACACCTCCAACAGAGACATAAACGTCGGTATAGGATATTGGTCTGCGCAAGTGGCTTTCGGATATGCCGTAACTCTTCCAAAGGGAACGTATACCGATGTTGAAATTACGCCCGATTTGTTTAGCCCGACGTATACCGAAGGAACGGCGGTCAACAGATACCCCGGTTCAATTCAGGACGCGTTAAATTTTAGGGGAACGTCCGTCAGTTTTAACGCTATCGATTACGGAGAAATGACGAATCTTGAAATAACTTCGCTGAGATTTTTGGGAATACCAAACAAAGCGGTTCCTCAAAAAACTTCGATTTCCAAAGTTGCGCCAAACGCTCGCGGAGCAATAACGCTTTCGGGAGTTTCGGCGGGAAAACTTAATTTGAACGTCGCCAAAGCGGGAGTTTATGACGTGGAAATTTTTGCGGTGAACGGAAAAAGATTGTTTTCGCAAAAATTAAACCTCAATTCGGGGAAAAACAGCGTTTCGCTAAAAGGACTTGCCAAAGGCGTAGGCATCCTTCGCGTTAGCGGACTTAACGCAAATATTGAACAAAAACTTATGATTAAATAAGAATTTTGTTTCAAAGAAAAAAACGGGAAAAAGCAGAATTTTCGCTTTTTCCCGTTTTTTTTCGGAAACTCCCGTAAAAATGTATTATTTTACCCGCACTTTTGTTGTTTATATTAAAATTTTTGTTTAAGGAGTAAAAAATGCCTTCACAAATATTTGAACAGCGCGAATCTGCGGTTCGTTCATATTGCAGAAATTTTACCGATGTTTTTACAAAGGGTAAAAATGATTTGTTGTACGGGGAGTCGGGAAAGGAATATATTGACTTTTTCGCAGGCGCGGGCGCTCTGAATTACGGGCATTCAAATCCGTTTATCAAACAAAAGGTTTTGGATTACATTGCGGGAGACAATATTTCTCACGCTTTGGATATGCACACTGCGGCAAAAGCGGAATTTCTTGAAAAATTTCAGGAAAAAATACTAAAACCGAGAAATCTCGACTATAAAATTATGTTTCCCGGACCGACGGGAACAAACGCGAACGAAGCGGCTTTCAAACTTGCGCGAAAAGTTAAAAAGCGCGCGAATATTTTCGCGTTTATGGGCGCGTTTCACGGACAAACGTTGGGTTCTCTTGCGGCGACTTCTGACTGGACTATGCGAGCGGGAGCGAATATTTCGCTTGGCGGAGTCGTTTTTATGCCGTTTCCCGAAGGATTTATGGCGACTATCGACACGATAGGATACATAGAAAGCGTTTTGACCGACGACCATTCGGGAATTGAAAAGCCCGCCGCGATTGTTTTAGAAGCGGTTCAAGGCGAAGGCGGATTAAACGTCGCGCCGATTGAGTGGCTGCAAAAATTAGAAAAATTGTGCAGAAAACACGATATAATGCTTATTCTCGACGAAGTTCAAGTCGGCTGCGGAAGAACGGGAACGTTTTTCGCGTTTGAAAGAGCAAAAATTTCTCCCGACATAGTAACGCTTTCAAAATCGATAGGCGGCTACGGATTTCCTATGGCTCTTACGCTAATAAAGCCCGAATACGACATATTTAAGCCGGGCGAACACAACGGAACTTTCAGGGGAAATCAGGTTGCGTTTGTTGCGGCGGCGGCGGCTTTGGATTTTCGCGAAACATACGATTTCGACGGCGAAACTAACAAAAAGGCGAAAATTCTTAAAGAATATATTGAAGCGAACATCCTTTCAATTAACAAAAACTTAAAGCACAAGGGAATCGGGCTTATTCAGGGCGTCGATTTTACGGGAATTGCCGACGTTAATCAAACGACTTCAAAAGTCGTAAAAGAATGTTTTGCAAACGGTCTTATTTTGGAAAGAGCGGGAAGAGAAGATTGCGTGGTAAAATGTATGCCTCCGCTTACGATTGAAGAAAAAACGCTTCTAAAAGGACTCGAAATCCTTAAAAACGCGATAAAAAAGGTTCTCGCTTAATTTTAATTTTCGTCGAGTAAATACTGAACCGCGATGTGTTTGCTCAATCCCAAAGCGTTGTGAAGCGAAAAAGCGGCGAGCGCGCGGGTTTGTTTTATATCAAAAACAAGCCCGATTTTTACGACAAACGGCTTTGGAATAAACGAAACGCCAAATTCTATATTGTCGTAAAAATTTACGTCGTAAGCGAGTTCCGCCGAAATTCGCTTTGTATAATTGTCTATCTTAAAAATTGCCGCGTGATTTCCAAACTTGTTTTCTTTTAAGCGAATTACCGCTTTCATATCTTGGATAATCGGATTGTATTCTTTTTCGCCGATATTTCTTATAGAATACGAAAAAACTCCCATAATAATTTTGTTGCCGATGCCGCCCGCAATTTCGCCTCCCGCGCCCAAAATGCAATCTCCTTCGCTGCGATAAATCAAATAATCGGCGACTATTCCGAAATGCAAAATTTTTGCAAAAGATAAACCGTAACTTGCTTTTACGTCCGTTTCCGAATACAAATCAAAAGCGTTTAACGATGACATAGAAAGCGAAATTCTGTTTTGTAAACGCCCCCCCCCGTCCGGCGTGCGAAGAAGCGCGCCGCAAAAAAAGTTTGTAATTTGTTCTTCTTTATCGAAAATCGGCGTGTCGTAATAAGAAATTGCGCCCGTTTCCAAAACGAGTTTTTGCTTTTCGGTGTTAAAAATTGCGTTTAAAAAAGGCGAATTTCCAACCGCGCCGCTTCCGCCGTCAATGACGGAAAAGCCGGGATTTTCGGGAAGTTTCGCTAATATTTGCGCCAAAAACAAAGTCGCGATAAGTACAATTTTTTTCATTTTGCAACTTTGTAGCAGCCCAATTCTTTTACCGTATAATTTTTTGAAATTTCCAAAAGCGCGTCGCGAACTTTTTCGTCTTCGGTCGAACCTTCAATGTCGATAAAAAAGTGATATTTCCCAATAAGCCGCCGCGTCGGACGGGAAATTATGGAAGTCATATTTATTTCTCGCGAAGAAAAAGCGTTTGCGATATTTTTGAGTATTCCGGGCGAATCGCTGTCGTCGGAAACGATAATGCTTGTTTTGTTAAAATCGGCTAAAATTTTGCATTTTTTCTTTTGCAAAACGATAAATCTCGTGCAATTATTCGCGCAGTCGGAAATTTCTTCGAGCGAATACGGATATTTTTCAAAATTTTCCTTATAAATATGAATTGGAACGACTGCGGCGGAAAAATCGTTTTCGTTAATTCTTTCAAAAGAATCGATATTGCTGTCGGTAAAAGTTATTTTTGCTTCGGGAAAATTCACGTATAAAAATTGCAAACATTGCCCTTCCGCAAGCGGATGAACGAAAATATTTTTGATTTTTTTATGCTCGATTTTCGACAAAAACGAAAGTTGTATCGGTAAAATTAACTCTTCAATAATTTTTACGGGAAAGTCAAAAAGTCCGTCGAGCGACGTCCAAACAAATCCCGCCAACACGTTTTCTACGGGAACGACGGCAATTTCGCAGTTTCCGTTTGATAAATCCTCAAAAACTTTTTGTATTGTTTTTTGATACGAAATTTCCGCTTCAAGTTGCGGATGAGACGCCAAATATTTTTGCGTCGCGTAATCCGAAAAAGTGTCTTTCGGTCCCAAAGTCGATATTTTTTTCATTTGTTTTTACTCTTTTTTTCGTTAAATTCCGTTAAATATTGTAGCGCCGCGACGTATCCGAAAAATCCCAATCCCGAAATTACGCCGACGCTCGCCCCCGCCGTGAAAGAATGTTGCCGAAATTCTTCGCGCTTGTAAATGTTTGAAATATGCACTTCCACAAACGGCATATTTAGCGACGAAATTGCGTCGCGTAGCGCAATGCTCGTGTGAGTATAGGCGCCGGGATTAAATATTACGCCGTCGCAATTTTCTTTTGCCCATTCTTGAATTATGTTTATCAATTCGCCTTCTACGTTGCTTTGCGCAAATTCAAGCGTTATATTTTTGTTTTTTGCCGCCGACAAAAGTTGATTTTTCAGGTCATCGAGCGTTAAATTCCCGTAAATATCGGGTTCGCGTTTGCCCAAAAGATTCAAATTTGGTCCGTTTAAAATTCCTATTTTCATATTTCTCCGCCGTTTAAAACATCCTTAAAAATATCGGATAAAATTTCAAGCGCTTTTGCCCTGTGCGAAATTTTGTTTTTTACGCTTGAAGACAATTCGCCGAAAGTTTTGTCGTAGCCCTCGGGAATAAAAATCGGGTCGTAGCCGAAGCCGCCGTCGCCTTTTTCTTCAAACGCTATCTTTCCTTTGCATTTTCCGATTGCCGCAAACGATTTTTCCGTATTCGGCGAAACCAAAACCATCGCACAGCAAAAATGTGCGCTTCGTTGTTCTTCTTCGACAAATTCCTGCATTTCGCCGAGTAATTTTTCAATGTTTTTTTTGTCGTCTTTTATTTCGCCCGCGTATCTTGCCGAACGCACTCCCGGATTTCCTTTAAGCGCGGAGACGACCAAACCGGAATCGTCCGCCAAAATCCAGTTTCCCGCAGATTTTTTGGCAAGGAAATTTGCTTTCGCCAAAGCGTTTCCCGTAAAAGTTCTCGCGTTTTCGGGAATATCGGGAACTTCGTCAAAAATGTCTTTGAGAGACAAAATTTCAACTTTTTTGTCTATTTTTTTCAGGATTTCCCCAATTTCCTTAACTTTGCCGAGATTTGAACTCGCTATCAACACTTTCATAGATTTTCTCCCATATTTACGTATAAAATACTATTTTGCAAAATCAAAAACAAAAAAAGTTATTCATAATGCGCCCACATTCGTATAATTTTCAAAGCGTTGTTTTCGCAAATTTCATAAACTAATCTGTGCTTAATACTTATTCTTCTGGAATATACAGCAGAAAAACCTCGCAATTTCTCGTATGGTGGAGGCGCTTGAAAAGGATTATTCCTAATAATGTTTAATAATTCGACAACTTTCGGCTTTAGTCCCGCCGCTTCTATTTTTCTTGCGTCTTTTTCCGCTTGTTTTGTTATTTCAATATCATACATCAGACCAAACCGCCTTGATATTTTTACATTCCGACAATGGAGTGTTTATTCCTTCTTTAATGCTGTCGAGCATTCCGGGAATAGACGACAAATATTCCGTATCGTCTTGTATTATTATGTCGCGGTATTTTAAGAAATGCACAAATTGTTGAACAATTTCCAAATGTTCTTCAGGTAAACTTTCCATTTCCGAAATAAAATTTTTAGTAATAACCATTTTCCCCTCCAAAAAAACTATTATGAGAATATACTATTTTGCAAAACAAAAAAGAGAGCCGATTTCTCAACTCTCTTTTTTTGTTTTATTGCTATTTTTCGTAAAAATCAGAAATTCGCGACAAATTCCATTCCAAAACGAAATACGTTGATGCCGACAGGAGAAGATTCGTCTATCTCTTTTTTAGTATCGTCTCCGATTTTATAATCTAATTTTAGTTTGTAAGTATTAGACGTCCACGCAAACATAGGACCGAACGCAACATAGTCGTTAAAACGGAAATGCCAACTCGCAAAAAGGTCGTTGTAATAAAATAAATAGTTTGTTTTGTTGTAATTGCCGTTTTCATATATTATTTCCGACTCTTTGTAACGTAACAAACCAAAACTGTAACTTACCGACGCTTCGTTGATACCGAAAGTTAAAGAAGGCGCCGCTTTTGCAAGAAAACCGAACATTTTCTCTCTTTCGGTGGCTAAAAGTTCTCCATTGTTTCCGTCGGGCAAAATTTCGTAATATTCTTGTTTGTATAATACGATATTGCCAGCGGCGGCGCCAATATCAAGTTTGAACGCGTTGCCAAACTCAAATCCTGCGTCTAAACCGTAAGAGTGAAATATTGCATTTCTAAAATTATCGTATCCGCTTTCTTTGTCGTATGTTAAGTATATGTTGCGTAAAACGCGAGCGTGAGCGACGGGAGAGATTGTAAAATTCCCCGCGTTTATATTCGCGTCGAGAATAAAGCGCAAATCGTTGCCTTGCGGCAGTTCTATATTGTATTCATTTGAATTGGAAGGAAAGCCCGCCGTAAGATTCAAAGCAAAATTTTTTGAAAAGTCAAATCCGAATTTGACGCCCGCCTGCGAATTGTTAAATATCGTTCCCCAATTCGCGTCGCTTGTGTAGAGTCCGTTTCCCGTTTCTAATCCCGCCGACAAATCAAGAGTGGTATTTCCTTTAACTTCAAGAAGTCCGCCGTAAATATAAACGTTGTTTGTTTTCCAAGTGAAATATGCGTTTGGTAATGTCGGAAGATATGGATGGTCGCCGTTTTCATCTTCTTTTAACGGATTCCATCCTTTGGCGGTGCCGCCTCCGAATGGAATCAAATCGGCTTCGTATCCGTTTGGATTGCTTATGCGAATATCAAAAGAAAATTTGTCTTTTACGTCAAATCCAAGCATTAAATTATAAGCGTATTCCGATAAAAACGTTATTTCGTAGTCATCGAATTTCTGCTTTTCATATTTCGGCTCGCCGCTTCCTTGCGGACGATTATCCACAGTTTCCCAACCGTTAATTACTTTCCCGTAAGGAGACAAAGTTAAGTCGCCCGACGCTCTGAACGTTATATTTTTATCTTTTTCGCTAGCATTGTCGTTTTGCGCAAAAATCGTAATAGACAAAATTAGCGACAACAAAAATACTTTTGCAATCTTCACATTAAACCTTTTCGTTTATATTCTTACTTATCGCTCAACGCGACGACGCCCGGAAGTTCTTTGCCTTCCAAAAATTCCAAACTCGCTCCGCCGCCTGTCGATACGTGCGAAACTTTGTTTTCCAAGCCCGCTTTTTCTATCGCCGAAACGGAATCGCCGCCGCCGATTATCGTAATCGCTCCGTTTGCGGTCGCGTGCGCCAAAGCGTCGGCAACGCCAAACGTTCCGTTTGCGGTCGCGGCAATTTCAAATACTCCCATAGGTCCGTTCCATATAACGGTTTTTGCCGATTTTACAATATCGACAAACAATTCAAGCGTTTTTGGACCGATGTCGCAACCCTCTTTGTCGGCGGGAATTTTATCGAAATCGTAAATAAACTGGTCGGCTATCGTTCTGCCGTCAAAATCGAGTTTGCTTGTTGCAAGAGTATCAAGCGGAAGCACAATTTTTTCGCCCGCTTTCGCCAAAAGGTCTTTTGCCAAATCGACTTTGTCGTTTTCGCAAAGAGAATGTCCGATTTCGTATCCTTGCGCCTTAAAAAACGTATAAGCCATTCCGCCGCCGATAATCAATCTGTCGACTTTTGGAAGAAGCGAATTTATTACGTCAATTTTTCCCGAAATTTTTGCTCCGCCGATAATCGCCACAAACGGACGATTTGGTCTTTCTACCGCTTCGCCTAAAAATTTCAATTCTTTTCTGAGCAAATATCCGCTCGCTCTTTTAAGATTTACGCCGACCATAGAAGAATGCGCTCTGTGCGCGGTTCCGAAGGCATCGTTAATAAATACGTCGCCGTGCTTTGAAAGCGAATCGCAGAATTTTGCGACGTCTTCTTTGCTCGCGACGGTTTTTGTTCCGTCGGCGTTTTTAACTTTTCCTTCTTCTTCGATGTGAAAACGCAAATTTTCAAGCAAAATTACGTCGCCGGGTTTTGCCGCTTTGGTCGCCGCTTCCGCTTTTGCGCCTACGCAGTCGTCTATAAATTTTACGCTTTTACCCAAAAGTTCTTCCAACTTTTTGGCTACGGGAGCCAAAGTATATTTTGGATTTACTTTGCCGTCTGGTCTTCCCAAATGGCTCATCAAAATTACTGCGGCGCCTTTGTCGAGCGCGTATTTTATCGTGGGCAGAGCCGCCTTAATTCTTTTATCCGATTCCACAACTCCGTTTTTTACGGGAACGTTAAAATCCACTCTGATTAACGCTCTTTTTCCAGCCAAATCAAGATCTTCAATAAACAATTTAGACATTTTGTACGCCCTTTCTAAAAAAAGTTTTTACTCAAAAGCCGCAATAAAATAATATATGTACGAATAAAATACCGAAAAAATTATGAAAACGGGAATTTTCCTTTATTTTCTATTCAAATTTTTTTGGCGAATATTATTTTAATTGTAAACGAAAGGGAAAAATGAAAAAGAAAAGCGTCTACATAGAAACTACGATTCCGAGTTATGCGACGGCAAATCCAAGCAGCGATAGCGTGAAATTATTACGACAGATAATAACGCAAAATTTTTGGAAAAACGAGCGGCAAAAATACGATTTGTATATAAGCCGTTATGTTTTTGAAGAATGCGCGGACGGCGACGAAATATACGCTAAATTGCGACTTGACTTAATAAAAGACATACCATATTTGCCGATAACAAAAGAAGTTGAGAAACTTGCGGAAGAATATTACGATTTTCTAAAAATTCCCGACAACGCAAAAACGGACTGTTTTCATTTAGCAATATGCGTAGTAAATAAAATTGATTTTTTGTTGAGTTGGAATATGAAGCATTTGGGACAGCCGACATATCAAAAAGTAAGCAAATTTAACGAAAAAAGAAACTTGTATTCGCCGCAATTATTAACAGTAGACGCATTTATGGAAATTATGGAAGAAGAAAAATGAAAGGAGCAGTAAAAATGGAAAAATATGTTGAATTAGACGACCCCGTTAAAGAAGTTTATCGCAAACGCGAAGCGATAATGAAGAAATTTAACTACGACGTTAAAGCGTATCATAAATATTTGCGGGAAACTTCGTATTTAATGGAAGAAGCGGGTTTTAAGCAAGCGGTTTTTACTCAATAATTTACAAAATGTTTGCTTGAATTACAAATTTTGCAAATTTTTTATCAATTCTTCGCTATTTTTTGCATTTTCAATAATTTCACTACTTTTCGGATTTGTGAAAATTCCCGCGATTGCCGACAAAGTTTTAAGATGAACCTGCGGGTCGCCGTTAAGCGGATTTAGAACCGTTACAAGCACGTTCGCCGAAGTTTTGGACGGAGAAATTTCGCGTTTTTCCTTTTGAAACCATAAGAATATACGCGGCTCTTCTACCGCTTCCGTGTGCGCGTGAATCAAAACTACTCCCGAAATAAGTTCTACGGGATATAATTCCAAACTCGAAAAAAGAATATTGTAAATTTCGTTTGCGCAAATTTCGGTTTTTTGCGATATCGAAGCGATTACGCTTTCAAAGTCGCAGGTTTTCGTTTCAAGCGCTTCTATATTTATATGTTCGTTTGTTTTAGACGGCGCGTTTTCTTCAAATAAATTTTCTTCGTCCTGCGAAGCGACAAACGACAACGACGGATAAACCGCAAAAATATTGTTTTTCTTAAATTTATCAGACAAAAGAAGCGGATATTTGTCCATCGCGGGAGAACGGAAAAGTTTTTGCCTCGTTCCCATAAAAAGTACGACCGAATCGCTACTGCGAATATCGTTTGGCAATTCGCGTTTTATCGCGTTCCAATGGCTTTTTACTATCATTTTATATTTTACGGTGGATTTTAGAAATTTATTCGTTTTTTCCAATATTTTATCTTTTTGGCTTTCGGATAAATAAAACGTAATTCCAGCGTTTAACTGGCTCGACAAATGCTTTATTTGCGCAAGATATAAAATTATATCCGAATTTTTTTCGCTTGTCGGCATAAAAACCGCTAAAATTCGTTTTGTCGCCGCGACGGATTCGGCAATTTTAGCGAAAACCAAACCCGAATGGCAATCGTCCAAAAGTCGCGGATTGTCGTTTTCAAACGGACAAATTACCATCGACGCTTTTGTTTCGGCGGCGGCGCGTAAAATTCCGTCGGTTACGTTGTTTGCGATTCGCATTTCCGGCTGACAAACTTCGCCGAGTTCGTTTGCGTAATTCATACAAAAGCCCAAAACCGTTTCCGCTTCGGCGACGGATTCGCGATTGTCGCCGGCTACGGCAAGCGGCGAAATTACGTATTTTCTCGCCTGCGTTCTAAACAGACAAGCGAAATCCAAAAGTTTTCCGCCGTTTGCGATACTCGATACAGCCGCAATCGTTTTGCTTTCCGACAAAACCGTTCCCGCCGCTTTTTGCGGTAAACTTTGAGCGTACTTTTCGGCAAAAAACACCGCCGCGACTTCGCCTATTGTGCAGGTGAGCAAAATTAAAATCATAGCCGCGTTAAAAATCGCTTCGCTTATTATTCCTATTTCCAAACCGACGACGGCGCAGGCGATGGTCGTCGCCGCTTGCTGAAAAGTCATTCCCGCCGTCATAAAAATCGCCTCTTTTGAATATTTGAAAATTTTGCCGAAAATTAAACTCGCCGCCGTCTTTAATATGATTGTCAAAACCGTTAAAACAATTCCCAAAATCAGCGCTTCGTTGCTTTCCACAAAAATTATCGGTTTTATAAGCATTCCCGCCGAAATAAGAAAAAACGGAATAAAAAGCGTGTTTCCTACAAAATTTATTTTGGACATCAAAACGCTTGTGTTCGGAATAAGTTTGCAGAAAGCGAGTCCGCAGAAAAACGCGCCGATAAGCGATTCAAGCCGCAAATGATGCGCCGCCCACGAAATTAAACAGGCGTTTGCAAAAACGAATAAAAACTGCGAATATCCGTCTTCCGAAACAGCCCGAAATACCCTTTGCGCAATTTTTGGAATAATTAAAAGAATTGCCGCGACAAATAAAATCCATCCGCCAAACATTATTACGCAATAAAGCGGCGTAATATCGACTCCCCGCGAAATGTCGGCGATAACCGCCAAAAGTCCCAAAACCGCGACGTCGCAAACTATCGTCGCTCCGACCGCGACGGAGATTGGCTCGGAATTTCCTATGCCGAATTTATTCACGATTCCAAGCGACAAAAGCGTATGCGAAGCGAATAATCCCGCCGTAAGAATTGCCGTCGTAGTCGAATATCCGAAAAGATTTATTATGATAAGTGTTCCTAAAATTTGCGGAATTAAAAACGAGAGTAAGCCGAAAATCGCGCTTTTTGAAGCGTTTTTCTTAAAAAGAAAAGTGTTTATTTCCAAGCCCGCAATAAACATTAAATATAATTTTCCAATTTCGGAAAAAATATGAAACGCATCGCTAACCGAACCCAACTTAAAGACAAAACTCTCGAAAATCACTCCAAAAAGTATATAAAATACTATACTCGGTATTTTTGTTTTCCCCGAAATTAAGGGAACCAAAAACATCGAAAAAAGCAGTATCGAAAAGATAAAAAGTTGTTCGTACATTTATCTTTTGCTTGTCTTTCGCTACTTCATAAGCGGCGGTTGTCCCGTGCTTTCCATAACGGCGCGCCAAGTCGTTCCGTCGGGATTTATCACGTTTCGCTGACTTACCGCCATTTTTATAGGAATGTGAACGTAATAATTATGCACGAGTCCTATAAGAATGCCCGTTTTTCCGCTCATTGCCGCGTGAACCGCGTTTGCCGCAAGTTGCGAGCAATAAAGCGAATCGTTTGCGTTTGCCGGCTGGCTTCTTATTATGTACGACGGGTCGATATATTTTATGTTGCATTCCATATCTTTTTTGCCGAAATGCTCGATAACTCTGTCGCGAAGAAAAATGCCGATGTCGCCGAGTTTTTTATTTCCCGAAGCGTCTATCTGCAAATATTTTTCATCAAAATCCGTTAATAATTTTTGCCCCGCGCCCTCCGCGACGATAACGACGGAATATCCGTTTTCGAGAACTTTTTTGCGCACGCTTTCCAAAAATCCGTTTTCGCCTTCAAGGTCAAAAGGAACTTCGGGAACAAGCACAAAATCTACGTTGTTTGCCGCGACTGCCGTGTGCGCCGCGATAAATCCCGATTCGCGCCCCATAAGTTTTACGAGTCCTATTCCGTTTACCGCGCCTCTCGCTTCTACTGTTGCGGATTCTACCGCTTCGGTCGCTTTTTCTACGGCGGTTTCAAATCCAAACGACTTGCGAACAAAACTCAAATCGTTGTCTATTGTTTTTGGAATGCCGACGACCGCCATTTTCATTCCTCTGCTTTTTGCTTCTTCGTAAATGTGCAGTGCGCCTTTTTGCGTTCCATCGCCGCCTATAACAAAAAGCATATTTGCGTTAAGTTGTTCAAGACAATTTACCGCGTCTTTCGGTCTGTTGCCGTAGCCGCGTGCGGAACCCAAAATCGTGCCGCCTTCGCGGTGAATATCGCGAACTCTATCCAAAGTCAAATCGATGACCGACAATCTGGATTCGGGCGCAAAACCCATATATCCGTTGCGAATTCCCACGACGTTTTTTACGCCGTATTGCACGCGCAAAGCATACGTAATATCGCGAATTACGTTGTTTAATCCCGGGCAAAGTCCGCCGCAAGTAACTATTGCCGCTTTTACTTTTCCCGAATCAAAATAGATGTCTTTTCTTGGACCCGCCGCTTCAATAAAAACGGGCTTGAATTTTTTTGCCTCTTCTCTATCCAAGTGGCTGTTTAGAACGACAATTTCGTTGTCTTCCACAAAATTAGCGATATAATCGCCATACTCCGTCGATAATTTAAGCGGGGATTTAATGCATCTTTCTCCGAGCGTTTCGACCGTAAAATCTTCGCTACAAACGTTTCCATAAGCGTGTACCATAAACCGTCTCCTTTATATTAGGTTTTCATTTTTTTCGTTTTCTATGGGAAAAGTACTATTTGCCGCAATATTATAGTATATTTATGCTGAAATATTGATAAATTTATAAATGCGAAAGATATTATGAGCGCTAAAAAAGTAATTACGTTTATTCTAAAACTTGCGGTTACGTGTTTGGTTTTTTGGTGGATAGACAGAAGTTTCGGCTTTCCAAAAATTTTCCAAACGCTTATAAAAGCCAATTTTTTTTGGTTTGCCGTCGCGATTTTCGCGCACGTGATTTCAATTTTTATCGGCGCGTGGCAATGGGGAATTATTTTGAAAAATCGCGGATTGCATTTGTCTAAATTTGAAATAATAAAACTTTATTTTATGGGAATGTTTTTTAATAATTTCGTTTTGGGAACGATTGCGGGAGATTCGTTTAAGGTCGCCGTTTTGCGCAAAGAAAAAAAGAAAACCAAGCCCGGTTTTGCCGCGACGTTTTTAGACAGATTTGCGGGTCTCGCAGTTTTGTCCGTTTTTGCCGTTATCGGCGCGATAATTATAAATACCATAAATTTTGCCAACAGCAAGGACTTGCTTATTACGATGTTTATAATGTTTTTTTTCGCGCTTATATTGATTTTGGTTTTTTTCTTAATTTTTTCAAAAAGAGTGCAAATATTTTTTTCAAATTTGCTGCTTAAATTTCCAAATTTCGACATTGCAAAAAAAATAGAAGGCATAGTTTCTTCAATTTATATTGACCGACGAAACGTAGCCGATTCAAAAATGCTCGCGCAAATTTTCGCTTTGTCGTTTTTAATTCAAGGGCTTCGGATTTCGACGCATATTTTTTGCGCCGCCGCAATAGGAATTTTTGCGTTTGGCACGATTCATTATTTTTTCGTAATTATTCCGATAACCGCGATTTTAATGATGATTCCGCTTCCTTTCGGGGTAATTCCCACTATTGCGGGAGCGATATTTTTTGCCGCAGGATTTAACGCAAGCGACGCGACTATTATGGAATTTTTGGCGGCGATAGCGGGAATTATAGGTTCGCTTGCGGGGGCGGTATTTTTTCTTATCGATAATAAATCTAAATAAAATTTGCTTTTTTGCGCAATTTTTATGCGAAAAAATATTATTTTGTGTAATTAAAAAAAATAAAAGGAGTAAAAAATGAATGGACTTTTTGATATTAAAACTATAATGCAGTTTGTACCTCACCGTTATCCGTTTTTGTTGATAGACAGAATTACGGAATTTGAGGAAAAGGTACGTGTTGTCGCGAAAAAAAACGTGTCGATAAACGAGGCGCAATTTCAGGGGCATTTTCCCGACGAGCCGATTTTTCCGGGCGTACTTATAATAGAACATATGGCGCAAACGGCGTGTTTTTTGCTTTCAAAATCAGTGGGTTCGCTTGACACAAGCAAGGTTTATTATTTGGGAAAAGTAAAAAATGTGTCTTTTAGAAAACCCGTTATTCCGGGCGACACTATTGAAACCGAAGTAAAAATTATCACGTCCGTCGGCGGTATGGCAATGGTAGAAGCGGTGTCGAAAGTCGACGGCGTTTTGGTAGCAAAAGGCGAATTGGCGTTGGGAGCGGCGTAAAAAATTTTCTTTTAATCAATATCTAACGCTATCTTTATTGCCGCATTCAATTTTTGTAATTTTTCCTCTTTTCATTAAATCGCCTGATAACTTAATACGTCTTCCGCTTCGGAGTTGAGATAATTTGCATTACGATTTATAATTTCCAAATCTTTTTTGCTGTTTCCGCTCTTTCGTACGGCGGGGTTAAAAAAACGTCGTTGTTTTTCGGATACCGCACGGATATGCCGATTTTTTTAGCCAAACTCACAAATTCCTTTAATTCTTGGCGAGTATTCGATTCAAATAAAACCGCTTCCATTATTCACTCCTTCGTAGAATTGAGATATAAAATATAATATTTGCGTTTAGAAAAAGCAAGAAAAATCAAACTAATTTCTCTATCTCCCGCAAAATTCTGCACGGATTTCCGACGGCGACTACATTGTCGGGAATATTTTTTGTTACGACGCTTCCCGAACCTATTACCACGTTGCTTCCGATAGTTATTCCGGGATTTATCACGACGTTTCCGCCAATCCAAACGTCGTCGCCGATTGTTATTGGCAAGCCGTATTCCAAAAGCGAATTTCTAATTTTGGCGTCTATGGGATGCGCCGCCGTATAAACGCACACTCGCGGACCGAATTTAACGTTTTTGCCGATTTTAACTTTATTTACGTCTAATATTATGCAGTCGAAATTTGCGTAAAAATTATCTCCCGCCGAAATATTACAGCCGTAATCGCAACGAAAAGGCGGCTCAATGTATATATTTTCGCCAATTTTTTCAAAAAGTTGCGACAAAAGTTCTTTTCTGCGCTGTGTTTCTTCCGCGTTTGTTTCGTTAAAAGCCATCGTAATTTTTCTCGCGTTCAAAAAATCGCGGCGCAATTCTTCGTCTGCGGCGGTATATAATTCGCCCGACAACATTTTTTCTTTTTCGGTCATTTTTCGTCCTTCCTCGACAAATTTTGCTTTTCAATTATCAATGTTTTTATTTCAAAATACGAATAATCGCCGCAGAAAAACAAGTATGTTTTATGTATCGATAAATTTATTATTTTATAAAAAAATGCAAATAATTAAAAAAATTCGTACTTTCCTCAAAACAAATATTATATTTACCCCGAAAATTGACCAAAAAATTTAAAAATAGGCAAAACAGAATGAAAGTAAAAAAGGTTGTTTCCGACAAAATTTGCAAAATTGAAGATTTT
>Ga0182485_1021_pt1 | contig 19988 bp, 18 predicted proteins | sample TergutMp193P3_FD_120825 | JGI IMG/M metagenome (GOLD analysis project Ga0182485, IMG submission 120825)
GTTTTTACGTCGTAGTCAAAATTATTTGTCAAAATCGGCGTTAAATCGGAATATTCTTTTTTTAATAAATCCAAAAATCCTAATTCTAATCCTTTAATAATCAATTCATCGTTAATTTCCTCTAACGTCGCGCCGTCGTTTTTCGCTATAACTCCTTCTATCGTCTGTATAACTATTTCGCCGATACTCATTCCCAGATTCGCTTTTAATATCGCGATTGGGTTACGAACTTTGCGAAAATTTATTATTAACTGTCCAGACAACACGGTAAACGGATGCTGTCGTTTATGATAATTGCTACTCCCGTTTTTTTGCGGAACCGCGCCAACATACTCAAAACCGCATTTTTCGCAAGTTTCAATTATTAAATGCCAAAAATCGGGGTCTTTATGTGCAAAAACAAAAGAAAGCCAACGGTCAAACTTTAAAACGCGAAACATTTCTTCAATACTTTTTGAAATAAGTTGTTTATATTCGCTTTTTGTTTTATCGAGTTCGCCGCCTTCTATTGCTTCTAATTTATAATCTTCTTCGCTAACTTCCAAATCAAGCCAAGAATGCCACATTGCCGAAAGGTCAATATATTGTATATTTTTTCCGTATGGCGGGTCGGTATAAATATAGTCAACGCTTTCGTTGTCCAAAAACGATAAATCGGTCGCCGTTCCTTTTAGTATTTTAGCGTCTTTCATCACCTCTTCCACTGTTTTTTGATTGCATAAACAAATTGTTTCTATTTCTTTTTTTGCGGCATATATACCTTTGAAACGATTTTTAAACAGCGTTAAAAAATCGGAATCGGTATGCTTTTTCGCAATACGATATCGGTATACCCACATAGCAGAAGAGCCGGTAGCGCCTCCTTGAGAATTATCAAAACTTGTTAAATTGTAGTAGTGAATAAGCCCCGAAAGCATCAGCATTAGCGATTTTCTAACGTTTTCATTTTTTATTTTCAAAATAAGTGATTTTAGCAATACAAGTTGTGCCGTTTGTTTGTCGTTAAAAAGTTTGTCGGTCGTATCTACGTCTGAACCTTTTGGTAATTTTAACGCTTTTGGACGCGGATACTTTTTTAAAGTTTCCTTAATTTCGGCTTGCGTTTTGGGTTCAAGTCGAACATAATTTTCTAACACGTCAAAATAAGCGTCTTTCAATTCTTTTTCTTTAACGGGAGCAAGCAAACTCTGCACAATAAAAATAGCCAAAGGATTTATATCGATATTTATCGCTTTGCGTCCGTTCATTAGCGCTTCAACTGCGGTAATGCCACTTCCGCCAAACGGGTCAAGAACAATGTCCCCTTTATTAGAAAAATTTCTTATATATTCGGCTACCACATTCCACGACTGCTTTGTAAAATATGCGTGAACTCCGTAATGTCTTTTTGCCGATTGTCTTTTTATGGGTATTTCTTTAAGTAGCGTACGACTGGCGTAGTCAAAAGTTTCGTTTTTTCTGGGAGAAATTATTACTCTATCGTAGATAATATTTTCGCTATTTTTGAAACTATTTGCGGAGAGTAATTTTTTTAGAGATTCAAAATGAATGTCAATTTCGCAAATCTTAAAAGACAAAACGGGGTTTTCGGGGGAGTTTGTTCTGAACACGGCAAATTCTATGCCATTACAAAGCGCAAAATATACGCTTCTTATTTCTTTGTGAACAGCATAACTATACGCTTGGTCTATGCAATCGAAAATATTTTTGTCGGGTGATTTCGCTTCCAAAACCCAAGCGTAACTTTCTCCAATTTTTAGCAAATAATCGGGAATTAACGTCGTTTTTTCTTTTTTACTGCCGCTCTGCAATTCAAAATGTTTTTCGCGAATAATATTTTCGTCCAAAAAACCGAGCGCTTTTATTATAGGTTCGCAAATTACGGCGCGAACGTCGGATTCGTTGAAATCTTTTACTTTGTTGAAATCCAAATCGCTAAAAATTTTCTCTTTTGTTTCCATTTTTTCCCAAATTATTTAATAAATAAACTACAAAATACGTTTTGCCAAAACAAAAAAACATTTGAAAATTTAAAAACAAAAAAGGAAGCCGAATAAAATTTCGGCTTCCTCCGCAGGATAAGCGACAGATTACATTACCGCTTTGCTCCTGCTTCGCGGAATACGGATAAACTTTTCCGCGTTTTCTTTTTGCTTTCGACAATTACCAAAATAATTATCGTTAGCGACAAAATATTATACAAAAAACTTATGATTTCGGGGTGAGAATTATCCGCAATAAAACTGAAAAAGGCTGCTCTGCCCATAATCAAAGTTTTACTACATACAACGATTACGCCCAATGTTTAATAAAGAGGGAATAAACAGAACAACCTAAAAAGGGGAGTTCCTCTTTGTTAAACATTAAAAAAAACAGCCGACGTGCGGGAAATTAAATTTCCGACAAATCGTTGTATGTAGTATCGGGAAAATACTATTTGTATATTACGATATGAGAAAATACTTTATTATTTCTCTAACTAAAATTTGTCTTTTAATAAATTTATGGCTTCTGCGTCAAGTTTTGCGCTGTCGTTTTTTAGTTTGAAACTTTTTTCAACTGAAATTGTTATTTTATTTATCGTGTCGGCGTCGAGTATTGGAATATCAAAATTTTCAATTCGTTTTTCTCTTAAATGAGGTATTGTCGCCGCAATTACCGTAGAACGTAACGCCTGAAAATATCCCGTATATTTATTTGACAATACGGCAAAAAGGTATTCGGGAGTAATGCCGTAGTTTTGTTTTGCCTCTTCTTTTAAGCGTATTCGCAGTATGCCCGACGATATCATAACTTTATCGTTTTGAGTTACCATAGCGGTAATGCCTATTTTTCCGTCTTTTGTAAATAAAATATCTTTTGGCTGTAAATTTTGATTGAACGTATTGTAAATTTCTTCATCGACAAAGTTATCGGGCAGATGATTTACCGCAAAATTTACCAAATCGCCCGTGCGAATAAAAGGAACATCGTCGTCGCTACGGTCAATAAAATCAATGTAATTTTCACTGCCCGGTTCATCGCCTTTTTTGAATGTCGCAATTTTTTCAAGTTTTACTATTTGATGTTTAGATTTTATTTTATCTATTGCCTGCGTATAGTATGGCGAAAAATGCTTTGGTATCCAAAAATTAGTTCGTTTCAACTCGCTTAAATTAGTCGTAAAATAGTTTTTTGTCTTTTGAATTTCTTGACCGCTTTTGAATTTCTTAAACTGTTCGAGTATTTCAGGAATATCGTCTTTGTCTATTTCTATTCCGCGTCTATTGTGTCCGCAGAAATAAGCGACGCCCATAAAAATTTCGTAATTTTCTTGTTCTTTTGCTTTCTTTTCAAAGAAAAGTACGCTTGTTTTTGTTGGCGTGTTCGGCTGAAACGTTTCTTTGCAAACGTCAATTATCGCTATTATTTTAACTCTTTCTAATAACCAATGTCTCAAATAAGATACGCTCTCGTTAAAAATTCCATCGGGAAGCACTATGCCCATTCGTCCATTTGGTTTTAGCAGTTGCAAACATCGTTCTATAAACAAAATTTCAGGCGCTTCGTGGTCTTTTAATTTTTCTTTGCAAAAATTATCGTCTTTTGCTTTCCATTTATACCCTAAATCAAATTGTTGCAATTTGTTTTGCCCTTCTACTTTTATGGATTTTCCAAAAGGCGGATTTGTCAGCAAAACGTCAAAACTTTCGAGTTGTATTTTTAATTGCGCTTCGGTTTTGAAATTTGCAGGATTTTCTAAACTATCTTCGCAAAAAATTCCCGTCGTTCCGTCTCCGACTAAATTCATATACGCTTTGGCGACTTTGCTCAAAAAATAATCTTTGTCTATTCCCCTAAAATTTTTTGTGGCGACTTCTATTTTCTTTTTGCTAATTTCTACTTCGCTCCAATTTAATTTTGCGTAACTTTTGTCTATCTGTTCCCAAACGTGTTTTAACGATTCTATTAAAAAGCCGCCGCTACCGCAAGCAGGGTCAATAATTTTGTCGTTTTCCGTCGGTTGCAAAATATCTACCATCATTTTTACCACATTTCTCGGCGTAAAAAATTGTCCTTGTCCGCCTTTTAACGCGTGTCCGATAAATATCTCAAAAGCGTCCGCGACAACATCTCTTTCGCAATCCGTTAGCGAATAATTTTGCAGTTCGCCAACTATAAAAATCAAAGAATTTGTATCCAAAGTAATTTTATCTTGCGCGTCGATAACTTCGGGCATTTTGGTTTTTACTTCGTTAAATAAGTCCAAAATTCGTTTTTCAATTTCTTTTGGTTTTTCTTCGAACCCAGCGCGAAATTTTACAATATCTTTTGGCGACGTATATTTTTCGTCGTAAATTTTGCAGAAAATAATATTTATAAGTTGTTGCGCCAAAATTTCGTCGCGAGTCGCGCCAATAGTATTTGCAGCCAAATGATTGCGAATCGACTTAAAAATCGCTTTTAAGTTGTGCGTTGCTCTTAAATCGGCGCGAGTAAATTTGCCAATATCTTCAACTCGTTGTGAAAACTGCGGAATATTTGGAATTTCTTCAAAAATAATTTCGCCGTTTGATTTTACAAATTTGCGAATAAAAAAGCGTTCTTCTCCGTTAAACCAAACGCCCAAATTTGCGGAAGAAAGCGTTAAATAATTTTCGAGTTGAGTTCTGCCGTCTTTGCGATTTTTCTTTTTGCATTCAACGACAATATACAAATTATCGTCAATTTTCGCGTCGTTTGTAAATACGGCAATATCGACGGGATATTCCTTTTTTGTATCGGACGGGCGCACTTTCACGCGATATTGCGGACGCGTTTGAATATGTTCTTTCGGATAGCCGTAATCTTCGACTAATTGCCGCGAAAATATTTGTACCGCTTCAATTTCTTCGGGCGTCGCGTTTATTTCGACGTTTGATATATAATCGATTATTTTAGCGTTAATATTCGCCATAATTTAATAATTCCTTTTTCGGCGTAATTTTTTCCAAAAATACTTTTTGCCGAAACGAAAAGATTTTTAAGTTTTTTTTCATAATACTATTCCTTCTTTGGCGCGAACGGAAGTAATATATTCAGTGAATTCAATGTGCGCGTTATGTAAATATTCTTGCAATTCACTCCACGTCATCGTTGCAATTTCCGCATCTATTTTGTCTTTAATTGCCCGCGTGCCTTTTATGCAATCCCAGCGAAAAGTATCGTCGTTATTTGTCATCGTAAACCCCCATATCTTTTGGTGAATGAATTTCTAATTGTCTATATTTATTTTTTAAATTTACGGAATTATAACCTTTCATTCTGTCAAAATTTACGATGTGTTTGAAATTCCAACTTACTAAAACATCAACATTAAAAATTGTCGCGGTTGCGATGTGGATGCAGTCGTCTCTGCTTGTTTGTCCGACAACTTTTTCTTTTATGTATTCGTCCGCTAAAATTTTACATTCTTGCGATATTGTTATTAACTGATACTTTATATCTTTCAAAAGATTTCTTACGTTTTCTGGTGCGTTTTTTAATTCTCTTTCCACCAAATCGGAGATAAAAATAATATACTTTCCCGCTTTTATTTTTTCAAAAAGCAAGCGTGTATCTTGCATAAATATCTCGTCGAAATAACCGCCAAAAATTGACGTGTCCAAATACAAAGACGTTATTTTATTTACCATATTTTCCCTCTCCGTTTGCTACAAAATACGTTTTGCCAAAACGAAAAAATATTTGAAAAAATTCTTTTTTTCAGGAAAAATTCGCAAAATCGCAAAAAAAGTTGAAAGAATTTAGCGGTTTTTCTTTCTTTCCGCAGTGATATTGTATGTAAGAAATTAGCCGCTGGGTTACGAAAATTTTTTCTTTTCGGGAGAATTTTTGCATCTCTTCGCAAATATCCGCGCTGCCTTTTGAAAGTATTTGCAATATTTCTTCGCGCCAATTCGGTTTGGAGTAACAATTTTCGCATAAAAAGCCGCCTTTTTCCTGCGAAAGAAAACAGGTTTTTAAAGCGTTTCCGCAATTTACGCAGGTCTCAAGATTTATTTTGTAACCCAGAAATTGCGCCAGCCGAACGCAAAAAAGCCAAAACGCAAAAAACATATCGCCGTCGGATTTTTCCAAATACTTAAAATATTTTTCGAGTAAGACAAACAGTTCTTTCGCGCCGCCCGTATCTTGCGGAATAACCTGCAAAATAAGTTCAATGGCGCAATCCCGAATAGATATTTTTTCTACGTCGCCGCCGAAAGAATAATTGTCCAAAATATCGTATTTTGACGTTTTTGCCAAGCCGCCTTTTTCAAAATATTTTTTGGAAATATGCCATTCTACGACCGCGCCCGTTCCGTAATTTCCGCCGCGCTTTTTTACTCCGTGAAGCAAAACGGACGAAATACCGCCGTCTTTCGTCAAAACGTTCAAAATCGCGCTCGTTTCGCCGAAATGCGTAAACCTAAGCACTATGCCTTTTAAAATTCTTTCCATTACGTTTATCCTCAATAATCGCCGCGTTCGGTTAAAAAATAATAAAAAAATCGTTTTTCAAGCGAAACAAAAAGTATTTTTGAGAAAAAAAATGAAATTAAAGGAGTAATATATGAAAATAAAATTCTATATTTTGTCGCTGATTTTAACTCTGTCGGCGGGAACGGTTTTTTCTAACGAGACCGTATCGTCGGCGGAAAACAGGACATCGCTTAATCTTACGGTTTATAACAACAATCGCGCACTTGTTCAGGAAAACAGAAAAATTTCACTCAACAAAGGAATTTCCACGATTCGTTTTGAAGGCGTGTCGGCGGCGATTATTCCGCAGTCGCTTATCGTCGTTTCAAACGGCGGATTTCGGGTTTTGGAGCAAAATTACGAATTTGATTTGATAAGCCGCGAAAAACTTTTGGAAAAATACGTCGGAAAAGAGGTTACGCTTATAGACGAAGATAAAATTTTCGGCGAGAGAAAAAACGCTTCAAACGTTTCGGCTAAAATCGTCGCTAATAATTTTCAACCCGTTTTTGAAGTCGAAGGCAAAATACTTTTGGGCTTCGACGGCAAAATATTGCTTCCTAAAATTCCCGAAAATCTTTATGCGAAACCTACTCTTAACTGGCTCGTGCAAGCGCAAAAAGCGGGCGACATATCGACTAACGTTTCGTATCTCACGGAAGGATTTTCTTGGAACGCCGATTACGTTTTACTTGTCGCCGACAACGATAAATCCGCTTCCATTACCGCTTGGATAACGCTTACGAACGAGTCGGGAACTTCGTTTGAAAAGGCGAAATTGCAGTTGATAGCGGGCGAAGTGAATTTGGCGCAGGAAACGTTTAAGGCGCGCAGAACGATGTTTGAAGCCAGCGCGGATATGGCAATGGTACAGAGCGCAAGCGTCGCGGGAGTCGACCAGAGAAGTTTTGACGAATACCATTTATATACGGTCGCAAATCCCGTGTCGGTAAGAGAAAATCAGAAAAAGCAGATAGAAATGTTTTCTGCGCAAAATATAAAAGTGCAAAAACGCTACCGTACGCAATCGGGCGGTATGTACGTTCCATTGCGAAGCGGCGGCGAAAACGAAAAAGGCAACGCGCTTAAAGTTCAAACGGAAATCGTTTTTGAAACGGGCAAGAAAAACAATTTGGATTTGCCGTTTCCCGGCGGCGTAATAAGAATTTATAAAAAAGACGGCGCAAACAGCGTTTTTATCGGCGAGGACAATATAAACCATACGCCCGTGAACGAAGAAATTACGCTTAAAAGCGGAAACGCTTTCGATATTACCTGCTTTGAGAAAAAGACCTCCGAAAAAAGAATTAACGACAAAAAAACGGAATTTACAAAAGAAATAACCGTTTCAAATCACAAAAAAGAAAGCGTTACTTTGCTGTTTGACGAAACGCTTTACGGAAACTGGACTATAAAAAGCGACGTGAAATATAAAAAATTTAACGCGAACACCGCGAGATTCGAGTTAAACGTTTCCGCAGACAAAGAAGTGGTTTTGAAATATACCGCAACGATTGAGAGATAAAATATGAGAACTTTGAAAAATATTTTGGTTACGGGAGGAGCGGGATTTATCGGTTCGAATTTTATCCGCTATTTGCTGACGAAAACGAATTTTGACGGAAAAATCGTTAATTTCGACAAATTGACTTACGCGGGAAATCCGCAAAATCTGGCGGATATTGCGGAGGATAAAAGATATTTTTTCATCAAAGGCGATATTTGCGATATTGAAGCGGTTAAAAATGCGTTTGAAAAGCACGATATCGACGCGGTCGTTCATCTTGCCGCCGAAAGCCACGTTGACAGGTCGATTTTGGGACCCGCAGATTTTATAAACACAAATATTTTGGGAACTTTTAATCTGCTTGAAACCGCAAGAAATTATTGGAAAGATGATTTTAACGGCAAACTTTTTCATCACGTAAGCACGGACGAAGTTTTCGGAAGTTTGGGCGAAAAAGGTTTTTTTACGGAAACTACGCCGTATTCGCCGCGAAGTCCGTATTCCGCTTCCAAAGCGAGCAGCGACCATTTGGTAAACGCGTATTTTCATACTTACGGACTGCCCGTTACGCTTTCAAACTGCTCCAACAATTACGGCTATTTTCAATTTCCAGAAAAACTTATTCCCGTTATGATTGAAAATATGCTTGAAGAAAAGCCGCTTCCCGTTTACGGCGACGGAAAAAATATTCGCGACTGGCTTTTCGTAGAAGACCACAACAGCGCGGTTTGGACGATTATGAATAACGGAAAAACCGGCGAAAGTTATAATATAGGCGGCGAAAACGAGTGGGAAAACATAAAACTGACGAACGTTCTGTGTGAAATCGTCGCGCAGGTTTCGGGTAAAGATAAAGATTACTATAAAAAATCGATTACGTTTGTGAAAGACCGCCCGGGACACGACAGAAGGTACGCCATCGACTGCTCGAAAATCAAAAAAGAACTTGGCTGGAAGCAAGATTATTCGTTCGGCGAAGGGCTTAAAAAGACGGTCGAATGGTATTTGAATAATAGGCAGTGGGTAAAAAACGTAAAAACGGGCGAATATAAAAATTGGATTGAAAAGAATTATGGAAAACGCTAATTTATTTTCGCTTTGCAAAAATCGTAAATGCTTTGAGTTCTATTCAAAACTACCATTACTATTTCATCGTATAATTCTAGTTCGTTAGGGTATTTCGCGTCAATTCCATAAGGATTTATAAAAGCGCATAATTCTTGTATTTCTTCAAAAGAATTATCTTTTTCTGTGCATAAATTACATAATTTATTCAAATCGTGAATTTTTAATAATTCCAAACCGAAACTTAATAAAACCGCTTTCAATATTTTTTCCGCGCATTGCTGGCAATGATAACAAGAAATATACAACTGTTTTGGATTTACTTCATAAAAAAGGTGTTTTGCCACGAATAAATCGTCGGAAGCAAATTTTATCCATTCTCTAATAAGTTTGTTATCTTGCATACAAAAGTACTCCGTCGTTTTTAACCTTTTTCTCTATTGAAGGCAATACGCTTCTCTCTTCAAAAAAGCGTTTTTTTTCGGCGACTACGTCAATTTGCGCGTCGAATTTCGCCTTTGCCATATTCAACGATATTTGTTCTAAAATCGGATATTTGCTTTCTATATCGTCTTTGAGTACTACAAAAAAATCATAATCGCTGTCTTTACTCGGAGTTCCATAAGCGTAAGAACCGAACAAATATATTTTTTCGCATTCGGTCGTTTTGAGAATCGTATCTTTTATTCGTAAAATTTCATCGTTTATCTGCATAGTTTTTACTCCTTGATTCATTGCTTCCCGCACATTTCCATAAATTTCATCAATAAAATAATATTTTTAACCGCGCAAAACGCAAAAACAACGCGCTAATTTATTTTCGCTTTGCAAAAATCGTAAATGCTTTGCGCTCTGCTTATTATAATTTTCGCTAAATTTTCGTCTATTTCTAATTGATTCGGATATTTTACAACAACGCCGTATGGGTCTAATCTTGAACATAAATCTGATATTTCATTGAAAGTTTCGTCAAATTCTATGCACATTTCGCATAAATTTGATAAATTGTGAATTTTTGGCGGTTCGCAATCATAATGAATTAAAACGGCTTTTAACGATTTTTCAGCGCATTGATGAGATAAATACGAAGATATGTAAATTTGTTTCGGATGTAAATCGTCATAAAGATGTTTTGCGGAAATTAAGTCGTTGTCGGCAAATAAAATCCACTCGTCAATCAAATCCTTATTTTTCATAAAGCAAAACTCCTTCTCGCGCTATTTTTCGTTCTATTGTTGGCAATATTTTTCTCTCTTCAAAATCTCGTTTTCTATCTGCAATAACATCAATGGGCATTTTATATTTTGCCTTTGCCATATTCAACGATATTTGTTCTAAAATCGGATATTTGCTTTCTATATCGTCTTTGAGAACTACAAAAAAATCGTAATCGCTGTCTTTGCTCGGAGTTCCATAAGCGTAAGAACCGAACAAATATATTTTTTCGCATTCGGTCGTTTTTAAAATCGTATCTTTTATTCGTAAAATTTCGTCGTTTATCTGCATAATTTTTTTTCCTTTTCAACACTCGTTAAAAATAAATTCAAGACCGCTGTTCTTGTAAAGAAAAAATTTCTTGTCGCTGCTTATAAGCGGAATTTTTTCGGTTATCGCGTGCGCTATTATAATTCTGTCGCTTGGGTCTTTGTGGTCGCTAAAAAACGGCAAATTGGCGAGCGTTCTTAAATGCTCTTCTTTCACGTATTTAATTTCAAAACCTGTTCCGTTCGTTATGAAATCAATAACGTCTTCCGGTTTTTTCCATTGTTTAACCGTAATTTTTTTGCTTTGCAACAAATATATCATTTCTTTTACGCTTTCAGACGAAATATAAATATTGTTGCCGTAATCTTTGATAACGCTTTTTGTGTCGTTTGTAAGCCGTCCGTTATCTAAAACCGAAAACAAAAAAATATTTGAATCAATTAAATAACGCATTATCTCATCACCGCCCGCATATCAAGAATTTTTCCTTCAAGCCCATTCGGATGCGCTTTCATCCACTCACCAAATTTCGACAATCTCTTTGGCTCGGGATAAAACTCTTCGTCTTGCAGTTTTTCTTTTTTCTTGCAACTTTTCTTTTTTTCCATCACTACCTCCTTTCCATTTCCCGCAAATTTCCATAAATTTCACATTACAAAAATAATATTAAAAACCTGCAAAATACAAAAATTTTTCTTTATTTTCGGTAAAACGTAAAAAATATATGCGAAAAGTAAAAATTTGTAGTATATTTTATTACGCAGTGGCTAAAAACAAAATCATTAAAAATTTAAGGAGGACAAATTATGTCTAAAAAAACAAAAACTATTTCTTGGGGGGGGGTTGGGATAGCCCTTCTCTTTACTACATCCGCGGCTTTCGCGCAGTACACAAATTACGCGTTTCCGTCGCCGATGCCGCCTACGCAAGACACGACGGGAGTGAAACAAATCGTATCGTTCATTTGGGACGATAACGCTTATTCGGGCAAAAACGGCTCTAATTATGAAGGTCCAGCATGGATGAAAGAGCCAGCATTTAAAAATATTGCGTGGGTCGGCGGCGTTCGCGCTGAAGCCGCTTGGGTTTTTCCCGGTCCAAACCTCAACGATTTGAATATAGACGAAAAGGATTGTAAAGATTGTTTCGGTATGGCGTGGGCGGCAAAAAAATTAGCGGGATACGACGGTATTAAAGGATACCCGATATTTAATCCGCAGTTTTTGGCTGCGTATAAAGAAGGTGATAAATTTGTAGCCGTTAGCGAAAGTACCGGAAAATTGGGGGTTTATGTTATGCCTTTTGGTGGTACGGCGTTCAGTTTTTCTTATCCTTCAGGTAAAGGCGTTGACGAAATATCGTTTGACGGTAGTTACCAAGTTTCTTCTATGAATTGGCAAACAGGTCAAATGGAATCAAAGCCGATAGGCGATTGGAAAGGTTTAGATTGGGGTCAAAAAAACGATTTAATTCAGTCGGGAAAATTTATATTTAAGACGGATGAAGAACCTATTTTTACATCGCAACCGAAGAAAAACCCCGACGGAAGCAGTATTACGATGACTTTTAATATTATTAGCGGACAAATTATTCCCGCGGTAAACAGAATGACGGGAAACGCCGAAAGTTCCGCAAACCGCCAAAGCAAATGGGGATATTGGATTCCAAACGGATTGTATTCTTCTACGGATTTTGGCGGCGTAGCAATTTCGTGGGGACGCGAATATCCTATTATGCTTAACAGTTGGGATAGTAATAAAAATGACAAATTGGGTTCGGGTTACTATATGGATTATACAGTCGGCGACGCAGTCAATGGTCGTATGCAGGTTAACGGCTTTTTAAATGCCGCCTATCAGGAAGCAGCCGATTTGGGACACGAAATTGGAAATCACACAATAGACCATTTGGAAACCAACTCTATGCTTCCGTATAAAGCGGGTAGCGGAGCGACCGCATTTCCGGGTTTTGCCAATGCGGCAGACAACACAAAATTAATGCAATCGACCGCGTTTAAGGACGGATTTGGCAGATGGGCGGACGCTAACGGCGGTTACGACTTTGAAGGAATTGACCGTGTTACAATGCCCGACGGAGAAGTGCTTGAAATAAACGAAGCGACCGAATTTGGTCAAGCGTCCGGCGCGCCGCAACAGTTTATGGGCTGGGTTAGTTACGCGGGTAAAATTCTCTCAAAAGAAGCGTGGGCTGGACTTATAGGAATTGGCGAAGAAGAAATTCGCAATTATCTTGATATTTCAAAACAGAGCAACGAAGTCGTATCTTTCCGCGCGCCGCGTTTGGAAGTAAATTCAAATATGTTTTGGGCGCTTAAAGAATGGGGATATTTATACGACTGCGGCAACGAAGAAGGTTACGAATACAACGTAGACGGGACAAACCATTTGTGGCCCTACACTATGGACAACGGCTCGCCGAACGTCGCTTGGCAAAGAATGATAGGCGAAAACAAAAGCAATTTCGATTCGCTTCCATACGGTTTTTGGCAGTATCCGGTTTCCGTATTGATTGTTCCGAATCAGAATTGGCGCGGCGAAATGTACGACAGATACGTACAAATTAACGGATACGCGCCCGTTGCGGACGATAAAGAATCTTTCATAAGAAACGGAAAACTTACGGGCTTCGACTTTAATTTGTTTATTCTTTACGGAGCGACCAAAGCGCAGGCGTTAGAAACGTTAAAATATTCGCTCGACAAACGCAAAAACGGCGGAAGAGCGCCGATGCAAGTAGGTTGCCACAGCGATTACTTTACGCCGATTTACGATAATGCAACGCTTATGAACGCGGCAAACAAAAACACCTACGGAAAAGCGTTAAATTATAATACCTGGAAAGACAGAATTGCGACGTTTGAAGAGTTTCGCGATTACGGACTTCAACAAGGCGCATATTTTTGGGACGGAAAGAAAACGATTGAATATATAAAAACTCTTGTAGCGTCGGCAAAAAAAGGACAAGATATAAAGCCGATTACCAACTTGGAGTTTTTCTCGCATAACAGTAAATCTACCGTGAGCGGCGACCTTGCGAGCGGCGCGACAATAACGACTCAAAGCGCGAAATGGGAAACTGCGGGCTACGTTAGTTACGGAAACGCGGGCGATTTTGAGTTTGACCATATTTCGCTCGAATATTCTACGACTGCGCCGCTAACGATTCGTTTAATTACGGACGACCCCGTCGATGAAGAATATCCGTATGAAGTAACGTTAAACAACCTTAACGCTTGGGACGCAAGCGCGCTCGGAGGCAAGCCCCTGCGTTATGCGGTAAGCGGCGATATTCCTTTGAGCGCGTTTCAGAGAAACAACAATTTGGGTTACGACGACGGCAATGGCGCGCCGTATCCTGATTTGGTAGGTTTAAAAGTAAAGGATACGGAATGGACTAAAAGCATTAAGTCGATAGAAATAGCGGTTCAGGTTCCGACAGGTAAAGCGCAAACGACTTCGCTTTCTATAAGGAATCTCCAACTTTTCAGCGGCGAGAGAACGGCTGGATTAACAACGGGCATTACAAAAGCGCAAAAGGCAAACGTTATAAAAACCGCAGTTTTGGGAATGACTTCAAACGCGCTTAAACTTAATCTTTCAAATACGGGAGTGTACAACGTAGATATTATTACGGCAAACGGTCGCGTTGTAAAATCGTTTAAGAGCGTAAATTTGAACGCGGGCTTAAATACTCTTTCGCTTAATGGTTTGGCAAAGGGAATGTATATGGTTCGCATTCACAACAAGAATTTCAATACTTCGCTGAAATCGCTTGTGTTGTAAGAAAAATTTGGCTTGATTTTTTGATTTTTAATTCGGAGCGTATATTTTATACGCTCCGTTTTTTTGCGTTTTTTAGGCGGGAAAATGCGTGAAAAATGGTGTAAATTTGCAATCGGATTGCAAATTTACACCAAAATAAATTATATTATAGGTGAAGAGAGGAGGAAAAATGCCGAAATATCTCGACCCGAAAAACGATTTGATGTTTAAAAAAGTATTTGGAGAACATAAGGATTTATGTATCAGTTTGCTTAATTCTCTGCTGAAATTTGAAGGAAACGCGCAAATAGATTGGATAGAATACGATACGGCGGAGTTAATTCCTCAAATTCCCGCGCTTAAAGATACGATAGTCGACGTTCGCTGCAAAGACAAAAACGGACGTCATTTTATCGTGGAAATGCAGATGAATTGGACGGGAGATTTTGAACAAAGAGTACTGCTTAACGCAAGCAAAGTATACGTTAGGCAAATTAAAAAAGGCGAAGATATTATACTTGCGCAACCTGTGTATTCGCTGAATTTGGTGAATGATATATTTGACAAAGACCCGAAAAGAAAGGACGAATATTATCATCATTATAAAATAGTTAATATATTAAACACCGAAAAGCAGATAAAGGGCTTGGAATTTATATTTTTGGAATTGCCGAAATACAAGCCGAAAGATTGCGCCGCGCAAGATTATTTTAATTTGTGGCTTCGATTCTTGACGGAGATAAACGAAAGCACAAAAAGCGTTCCCGACGTTTTGTTGCAGAAAAAAGAGTTGAGCGACGCGCTAAAATGCGTGGAAGAGTCGTCGCTTACGTCGGATGAATTGGAACTTTACGACAGAGTTTTAGACGCGATTTTGGTAAAAAAAATACTGATAGACGGCGTTCGCAGAGAAGCCAAAGAGGAAGCAAAAGAAAGCAAGGAAAAAGGTATTGAAGAAGGACTTGCGAAAGGAAAAGCCGAAGGAAAAGCCGAAGTCGCCAAAAACTTAAAAAATCTTGGGGTTTCGCTTGCGCAAATTTCACAGGCGACTGGGTTAACGACAGAAGAAATAAAAAAATTATAAAAAAATCAAGCGGCATTCTCTTTTTTTTACTATATTTTAATGGGGTAATAATAAACCATTAAATTTTGGAGGTTGTTTATGTGTAAAACTTTATCTTCTTTCAAAACTTTCCGCCGGGGGGGGGCGTTTGCAATAGTTTTTGCGGCGGCTTCTTTGTCTTTTGCGCAAACCGTACACACAAATTACGCATTTCCGTCGCCGATGCCGCCTACGGGCGATTTGAACGGCGTTAAACAAATCGTATCGTTTATTTGGGACGATAACGCATATTCGGGCAAAAAAGGAACAAATTACGAAGGTCCAAGCACAAAAGCGGGTACTTTCACTACGCAAAATTACGTCGGCGGTTATCGCGAAGAAGGCGGATGGGCTACCACAGGCAATAACGAACTGAACATACAAGAAGGCGATTTCGGTATGAGTTGGGCGATAAACGGGCTTTCCGGGCGCAATATTATACCTTATCCCGATTGGAATCCAAACAGCGACGTTCTTAAATCGCGTCCCGTCGGAGCGCAGACGTATAGTCCTAATTTAGCCGGCGGATATTCCGACACGGTCGTTTATAACGAAGTAATTTACGCTTGCGTCGATTGGGTAGGAACAGGAGAAAACGATATTCCTCCCGACCAAACTATTCCCGACCGAATGAAGCCGTTGTGGTCGGTGGTAAGACCCGTCGGTTCAAGAACTTTCAAACAAAATCCCGACGGAAGCCCAATTACGATGACTTTTAACGTGATTACGGGACTTATCGTTACGGCGTATCCGATTGACTGGCAATCGCGAGAATCCAAATTCGGATATTACGTGCCTAACGACGAATTTTACAAAGTCGGAGAATCCCATAATAATCGGCACTCAAAAATTTCGGTAACTTGGGGAAGAGAATACGCAATTTTTAACGACAAAGCGGCGGACGATACCAGAGACGTCAGCAAGCAGTTTTATTTCGGCTACATTGAAGAATCGTTTCGCGAAACAATAAAACTCGGACACGAAGTAGGAAATCACACCATTGACCATATGGAAACGAACTCTCCGCTTCCAAACAAAGCGGGACAACCGATACCGTCGCTTGCGGGAGCGGGCGGAACGGCTTATCGCGACGGATTTGACCTTTGGGGCGGCGAAGGTTACGACGATTCTAAAATAGACGAAGTAACTTTGCCCAGCGGCGCAAAACTTACCGTAGACGAAGGGGTAGAATACACTCAAAGAGACGGAAATATTTGGCAGTATATGGGCTGGAAAGCGAACTCCGGCAAAGTGCTTTCGACAAGAGCGTGGGAAGGACTTATTAAACTCGCCGAAGAAGAATTGACTTACGCCTACAATATTTCCAATAAAACGGGAGAAGTCGTTGCGTTTCGCGCGCCGCGTTTGGAAGTAAATTCAAGTTTGTTTTGGGGACTTAAAAATCAGGGATATTTATACGACTGCGGCAACGAAGAAGGTTACGAATACAATATGAACGGAACGAATTATTTGTGGCCCTACACTATGGACAACGGCTCGCCGAACGTCGCTTGGCAGCGGATGTCGGGCGAAGACAAGAGCAATTTCGATTCGCTTCCGCAGGGTTTGTGGCAGTATCCCGTTTCGGTTTTGATTATTCCGCAAGGATATCGCGAGGAAATATTTAAGAGACACGCGACGATTATGAGAGCCGAAGGAGAATCGCCTACTGCGGAGGATTCTTTGCATTTCGTAAAAATCGGAAAAGTTACTGGTTTCGACTTTAATTTGTTTATTCTTTACGGAGCGAGCAAAGAAGCGGGGATTGCGACTATGCGCTATGCTCTCGACAAGCGTATGGCGGGCGGAAAAGCGCCTATGCAAATAGGTTGCCACACGGACTATTTTACGCCGATTTACGATTACGCCACGCTTTTAAACGAGGCGAATAAAGATGCTTACGGTTTGGTCGTGTCTAACAAATGGAACGATTGGAAAGACAGAATTGCGGTTTTTGAAGACATTCGCGATTACGGTCTTCAAAAGGGCGCATACTTTTTAGACGGAAGAAAAGCGATAGAATACGTGAAAACGCTTGTGGCGGCGGCAAGAAAAGGCGCGACGGAAAAAACGCTGACAAGTATCGGTTCTTGGGAATTTTTTACGCATAACAGTAAGTCGTCGGTAGAAAACGGCAACATTGCAAGCGGCGCGACAATAAATACTCAAAGCGCGGAGTGGGAAACTGCCGGCTACGGCGTTTATGGAGACGCGGGCGAATTTGAATTTGACCATATTTCGCTTTCGTATTTGACAAGCGCGCCGCTTACGATTCGTTTGCTTGTAGACGGCAACGCGGTCGACGAAGAATATCCGTATGAAGTAACTTTGAACAATCTTAACGGCTGGGACGAAAGCGTTGTAGAAAAGATCAGATACAGAGAAAGCGGCGATATTCCTTTAAGCGCGTTTCAAAGGAATCAGTACATCGGCGACAAATATCCCGATTTAGTCGGTTTGCAAGCGCCGGGAACGGATTTTGCAAGAACCATTACGGGAATAGAAGTCGCGGTTCAGGTTCCGAGCGGCAAAGCGCAAAAAACTTATCTTTCCGTAAAAGATTTCACGCTTTTCAGCGGAGAGCAAACGCAAGGAATTAAAACGGGAATCGCGCAAAAAACGCAAAAAGCAAACGTTATAAAAACCGCAGTTTTGGGAATGACTTCAAACGCGCTTAAACTTAATCTTTCAAATACGGGCGTATATAACGTAGATATTATTACGGCTAACGGTCGCGTGGTAAAATCGTTTAAGAGCGTAAATTTGAACGCGGGATTAAATACTCTTTCTCTTAATGGTTTGGCAAAGGGAATGTATATGGTTCGCATTCACAACAAGAATTTCAATACTTCGCTGAAATCGCTTGTGTTGTAATTTTTTTGGAATATAACAAAAAGGGAGTCGGAAAAAACGGCTCTCTTTTTTTATTTGGCAAAATTTATTTGCGTTTTACTTTTGGCAAAATTTATTTTTACGGCTCAAATTAAAAGGAAAAATATGACAAACGCAAAATTGTCGCCTATGAATATAATTCTTGAAAAACGAAAAAGACAAAAAGAATTGAGCGTTGAAATTTATAAAGAAATATTTGATTTGGGCGTAAAGGAAACCGCGCGAAAGTTTGGAATAAAACCCGAAGAAGCGTTAATTTTGGCGCATAAGATAGCGCGTAAAAAAGGAGATTTAGTTCAATTTGACGAACTTGTAGAAAAAAGGAAGATTGCGTTAATTTGCGACAAAATTGAAGAATTGCAAACGTTTTCTACCGCAAAAATATACGAAGAATGCAAAAATTTCGCCGAAACTTGGGAAATTACATTGGCAAAAATTATATTAAAACGAAAATTGAAACAGGAGTACACAGATTAAATGGGAAATGAAAAATGGGTGATATTTGATTTTGACGGAACGATTTCGGAAACGACCGAAATTTTGACGAAATTTTTTAACGAATATTTGGCGAAAAAGTTCAAATTGCGAACGATTCAAGGCGTTGACGATTTGGAAAATTTGCGAAATATGACCGCGATAGAAAAAATAGCGTATTTCAAAATTCCGTTTTACAAACTGCCTTTCGTCGTAAATTCGGCGAGAGTGCAATTTCCAAAATATATGGATAATTTCGCGGTTTATTCGGGCTTAAAATCCGTTTGCGAAAAGTTTATAGAAAACGGCTGCAAATTGGCAATAATTTCGAGTAATCGCGCGGAAAACATAAAAAAATATCTCGTAAAAAACGATTTTGACATTTTTTCGGATATTTTTTGCGACAAAGGACGTTCGCTTTTCGTAAAGCACAAAACCATAAAAAGATTTTTGGCAGAACACGACGTTTCGCCCGAAAACGCGGTTTATATCGGCGACGAAAGTCGCGATGTCGTCGCTTGCAAAAAAGCGGGAGTAAGCGTCGTTTCGGTAACTTGGGGCTGGGATTCCCGCGACGTTCTTAAACTTATAAATTCCGAAAATTTAATAGATTCTCCCAAAGATTTATACCCGAAAGTCGCGCAAATATTAAAATTGAGCGAAAATTAAAATTTAGGTAATTATATACGCCGTTTGCTTCTCAAAATTTCCTAATTCCCAGAGATTTCAACTTTCTCGACAGATTCGACTGCGCCATTCCTATTTGCGCCGCCGACGATGTAACGTTTCCGCCTTGTTTTTCAAGAAGTTCAGTAAAATAATCCCGCTCGAACGCTTCAAGCGCAGACCTGTAATCCATAGAAAAGTATTCGTTTGTTTTACTTCGCACGGAATTTTTGGCGAAATCCGCGTTCAGCGACAACTTCACGGCGTCATCGTCTACAATTCCGTTTTGCGCCGAAAGGCAGGCGCGCATAACGATATGCCGAAGTTCGCGAACGTTGCCCGGAAGCGCAAGTGATTCAAGCATATTTTTAGCATTTTGCGAAAATTCCAAATCCTCGCCGATTTCTCTATTTATCTGCTTCAAAAATTTCGCCGCAATCGGTAAAATGTCCTCTCTGCGCTGTGAAAGCGGCGGGATTTTTATGACAAACGCGGACAAACGGTAAAACAAATCCTCTCTGAATTTTTTCTC
>Ga0182485_1023_pt1 | contig 19576 bp, 16 predicted proteins | sample TergutMp193P3_FD_120825 | JGI IMG/M metagenome (GOLD analysis project Ga0182485, IMG submission 120825)
CCGGGGGGGGGGGGGGGGAGGGGGGGGGGGGGGGGGGGGGTAAAAGAGGTTTTAGGGAAAAACCGCCCCTTAAACGCGCTCTATGCGCACTTAAAACGCATTCTAATTTTCAACTCCGACGAGAGCAAAAATGCGGCTTGTTTCGCGGTAAAAATAATTTCATTTTCGATAATCAAATCAAAATCGCTAATACTTTTTTTTGCGCTTATTTTTTTGCCTATCGATTCGTTCGGGCAAACGTCGCGTTTTGTGAAAGAATACACTTATCAGTTGGAAGACGAAGACAGCAAAAATTCGGCGAAAATTAAAGCGCAGGAAAATCTTTATAAACTACTTTTTATGGAAGTTTTGGTTTATGTTCGCAAAAGCAACGCTACCGCAGAATCGTCGGCGGCGGACATAAGCGTGAATTTATATAAAAAAGCAATAACGGCAACCGCGCAAAATAAAATAAAAATACTTGTGGAGAAATTCGACGGATTTCAATACTATATAAAAGGCGAAATAGAAGTAAATATTAAAGAGATAAATGCGTATGCGGCGCAATTAAATAAAATTCAGTCGGAACAGGCGGCGGTTCCCGTCGTATATTCGTCGACAGCAGTAAAAAGCGCGACAAATAATATGTCGTCTGCTACATCGTCGGTTCAAACGGCAAGAAACGTAACAAGTAACGCGGCAAACGCAATAGAAAGCGTAGACAAAGCGGCAAAAGCGCTTGGCGGTTTGGGGAAAGTCGGCGGGGGTTTGAGCGGCGCGGCAAATTCTGCGCGGCAGGTAAAATCGGCGGTGGACAATACGCTTGACGCGGTAGAAAGTATTCAAAATATTACAGGTGGAACCGGCGGACAACAAGGTACGGACGCGGTACGAAACGTAACAAGTAACGCGGCAAACGCAATAGAAAGCGCGGACAAGGCGGCAAAAGCGCTTGGCGGTTTGGGAAAAGTCGGCGGCGGATTGAGCGGTGTGGCAAATTCGGCGCGGCAGGTAAAATCGGCGGTAGATAATACGCTTGACGCGGTAGAAAGCGTTCAAAATATTGCAGACGCGGTAAAAGGCGCAAATTCTCAACAAAACAGGACGACGCTGGGAAGCGATAACGACTATCGTTCGCAAAATTTTTCTTCAAGTTCTTCACCGCAAAAAACAACAGGCGGATCATCTATCGGAAATAGAGGCAACGACTATTATTTGCAACATTTTTCTTCCGCTTCTCCATCGCAAAAAACGGTTGACGACGCAAAAGACAGAAACAAAAATAGCGAATATATTGTCTTTTCTATGCGTTGGGAATATGTCGCAATGACCGCAACAAAAGGATTTGGCGGATGTGTAGAAATTGGTAGTATAAAAGAAAACGGATTGTACAATACTTTTCAATTTTTAGGCGGTAACGCCTATTTCGGAGGTGAACTGAATATTGGCGGATGTTTCAACAAAGACGGCAAAAAAGGTAATTATAAAAGCGTTTTGGGATTTAACGCGGGGTATCGACACGTTTTAAAATTTGTTAGATTTGTCAGTAGCGACCGCTATAATTATTATAGCAACGCTAACGACGACTACGACGAAATTATCGGAAGAAACAGCGCTATTTTTGGCGGATTTTGGAAGTTAATGTTTGGCTATAACAGTAACTTTGATATTACGAATAAATTTATGATGGGCAGTATGGAAAATCCCGTCTCCAAAAAAAGTAGCGGAGAGTTTTTTTATGATAAAGGATTCAATTTAACATACGTGTTGAGCGTCGGCTTCACTACAACAAAAGTAAGTAGAAAGTAAAGAAATAGAAAGGAAAATATTATGAAAAGAAATAAATTTTTGTTTGGGGCATTGCTTTTTTTGTTTGCGTTGAGCGGTTGTAGCGATTTTAATGTGGAATATATACGGAGCGAAGTCGAACAAAACAGAACGCAATACTACACGGTAACGTTCAATTCAAACGGCGGCAATAGTGTATCGTCGCAAACCGTCGAGTACGGCAACAGCGTATATTTGCCTACTCCCACGCGAAGCGGTTATACTTTCGATGGCTGGTATGATTATTACGGTAATACGAAATACGGTAACGGCGGAAATTATCATACAGTATATAGTGATGTATCAATGTACGCGCAGTGGTCGCAGATAATAACTTATACGATAACATTCAACGCAAACGGCGGTTCAGTTAGTACTTCGCAGATGTCGGGAACATACGGAACATCTATAACTTTGCCTGCTCCCACAAGAAACGGTTACATATTTAACGGCTGGTATTCGTCTTCGTCCGGCGGAACATATTACGGCGATGCGGGAGATTATTATACTGTATATAGCAACGTAACGATGTATGCACGATGGTCGCCGATTAGTTATAATACTTACACAATAACTTTCAACGCAAACGGCGGTTCAGTTAGTATTTCGCAGATGTCGGGAACTTCGGGAAGTACTATAACTTTGCCGACTCCGACTCGAAGCGGTTACATATTTAACGGCTGGTATTCGTCTTCGTCCGGCGGAACATATTACGGCGATGCGGGAGATTATTATACTGTATATAGCAACGTAACGATGTATGCACGATGGACATACACCGGCGGCAATTATCTATCAAACGATTATACGGGTACATATAACGGAAGTTTGCTTGCTGATGGTTTTAATCAACAGGCAACAAATCCAACGTACAACGGCAGTTCAATCAGTGGTGGAAACGTAAATATTCCAAACGTCTCTATTAGCGTCGCTAACAATTTGAGTGATTCGCCAGGTACATGGTCGTATATATATTCGGGAAACAGTAAAATAGGTATTGCTGTTACTAATAACTACAACAACAAGGTTTATAGGTCTCTTATTTTAGGGAAGGATTTGTCGGAATATTATAAATCTAATTCGGGATATAATGCCGCTATTACTTCTGATATTACCAATACCTATTATGGTTTGCTTCATAAATCGGATTAGAATTTAAAGTTAAATTACAACAAAAGAGGAAATTTTTTATGAATTTACAAGAAAAACAAAGTAACAAATTCACAGGATTTATAAATCCAATTATGAATTTAATTGACAACGGAATAATATACCGCAAAGGATTTGTAGTTCTTTATTGGATTAGCGCCGTCGTTTGTTTGCTTTCGCCGTTAATTTTATTGCCGATTAGTATCGGCAGCGGTCAAATGTTGTCGGGCAGATTGGTATTTGCTCTCCTTATCGTAAGTATTTCTTTTATATTTCCTTGCTGGCTTGGATTTCAAGTTTTTTGGAACAGAATGAAAAAAGTAAACACTTTGTTAAAAGACGAAGACGATTTTGTAGCGATTCCTTTGGTCGCAGATTATATTAAAACATCCGGCGAATTTGTCGCAATTACATCGATAGGCAGTATTCCCTGTTTGATTTTACTTGGAATTTTTGTAACCGTTATAGAAGAAGTTAAATATATTCTTCCCGATTGGCTTGCGTCGCTTTTTGGTCCTGTTGCAATTCTTACGGTAATATTGGGATATGTTTTTATGATTAGCGCAAAATTTATTGCGGAAATGATAACCGCTCTCGCTTCTATTGCAAATAATACAAAAACTGCAAGAAACGCGAATTTTACAGCAAAATCAGTCGCGCAGTCGTTAAGCGCAATGCAGACGAATACCGCAACGGTTGCAGAACCGAAGTCAGTTGCGCCGTTTAGCGTAGCGCATACGCCGAAAATCGTAAAAGATACGGAACCGAAATCGGTCGCTTCGTCAAGTATAACGCAATCGTTGTCAACGGCAACGGGCGTAGAACTTATAGCGAAATCAATTGCGCCGTCTTTGGATGTAACGCAGGCGCCGACGTTTAAAAAACAAGTACGTCCAGAAATCACGGACGAAATACGCAAAAGCGGTGTAAACGGAATTATCAGAGTCAGGATTCTTATAGACATTGACGGCAAAGTAAAAAAGGCGGTCGCTCATAACGATTTGGGTTTCGGTACGCTTCAATCTGCAATAGCGGCGTGCCTGCAAATGGAATTTACTCCCGCTAAAATCGGCGATGAAATTGTTGCAGTATGGTTGCCTGTTTCCGTGCGGTTTGAAAAATTGTAATTTTACCGTAAATTTATATTTGCAATTTCATTTATAAAACAAGAGTAGAATTTTCTCTACTACCCTTCATATTTCCTGCTTAATTTACACATCCAATACGAAAAAACAGTTCCACAGACAAGCGTAACAACGCAAGAGATAGCGTCTATTTGCAAATAATCATAACCGTGCGACGCTTTGTCGGCAATCAAAACCACCGAAGCCAAAACAAATCCGAGTATCACGTGAAAAAAGCCCGCGAATACGTTTTTCAGCAAAAATTCTATTCCCCTCGAAAACGGAAAAATAAAAACCGCCAATCCTATAGCAAACGGAATTATTACGTTTATATCTCTGACTTTTACGGCGTTTATCATTTGGTCGTAAAGTCCTAAAAGAACTAAAAAAGTAGAAGAACTAAAACCCGGCACAAAACCTATAAACGCCACAGCCGCGCCTGAAAAAAACGCCGTAGTTGTGTTTAGCATTAAATGTCCTAATGTTTTATCTCCAAAAAACAAAAGAAAATACGCGCTCAATAAAAAAGTTAAAATCAATATTGCGATATGCATTGGTTTTCGCCCTTTTTCTTTCGATTTTTGCCACAAATCGGGCATAGTTCCCAAAATTGTGCCGATGAAAAACCACAGCACGGGCGTTTGATAATTTTTCAATAAAAAACTCATAGGATGCGAAACCAAATAAATTCCCGTAATTATTCCGCAAAAAACAGGAATAAAAAAGAATAGATTTTTAACGAAATTTTTCGTTATGTGCGCTATAAATTCCACAATTTTTTCGTATAGTCCCAAAACCACTGCCAAAGCCGCGCCGCTTATTCCGGGCAATACAAAATCCATACCCATTACGGCGCCTTTTATAAATCTCAAAAACCAATCGAATATATTTTTATTTTCCATTTTTTCTCTCTTTTATGTTTGCAAAAAAACAAAAATACGTCCGTCTCAAAATTAAGAAACGGACGTATTTTTTATTAGCCGATTTTACTCGGAAGCCAAATGTTTCAGCGTTGCAATTCTTGCTCTGTTTTCAGCGTCAGCCGAAGCGATAAGTTTTTCATACGCTTTCGGATTTGCCTTTTGCAGTATTCTGAAACGATTTTCGGTCGCCGTAAAGTCGCTCAACGGCAAAGTCGGTTCTTTGCTGTCTATGGTCAGCGGATTTTTGCCTTGAAGCGTATTTTCGGGATTATAACGATAAAGTACGACGTGTCCCGTTTCTATCGCTTTTTTCGCCTGACTTACGCCGTTGCTCATCGTAATTCCGTGCGCTACGCAGTGCGAATACGCAATAATAAGCGACGGACCGTCGTATGCTTCCGCTTCGAGCATCGCTTTTACAACTTGCGACGGATTTGCCAACGAAACTCGCGCCACATAAACGTATCCGTAAGAATAGCCGATTGCGCCCAAATCCTTTTTGCCTACCGGTTTTCCGCCCGCCGCAAACTTTGCAACCGCGCCTTTGGGCGTCGCTTTACTCGCTTGTCCGCCGGTGTTGGAATAAACTTCGGTATCCATAACCAAAAGATTTACGTTTTTGCCGCTTGCGATAACGTGGTCAAGACCGCCGAAACCTATGTCGTAAGCCCAACCGTCGCCGCCGACCGCCCAAATTGACTTTTTAACGAAATAATCCGCAATGCTCAAAAGTTCTTTTGTGCAATCGCTGTTTTTGTCGCCGCAGCATCCTTTTTGTTCAAGAATTTTCTTTACTTTTTCGACGTTTGCGCGAACCGCTTCTATTTCTACTTGCGTTTTTTGCGGCGCGTCAACTATTGATTTAAGAAGCGATTTAAGTTCTCCGTCCGCTTTGTCGTTTGCAATAACTACGGCTGCCATTTCTTTTGCTCTTTCGTTAAATTTATCGGCGGTCAATCTCATTCCGTAAGCAAATTCCGCATTGTCTTCAAACAAAGAATTACACCAAGTCGGTCCTCTTCCGTCCGCTCTTTTTGTAAACGGAGTCGTCGGGAGATTTCCGCCGTAAATCGACGAACATCCCGTCGCGTTTCCGATAACCAAACGGTCGCCGAAAAGTTGCGAAAGAAGTTTTACGTATCCCGTTTCGCCGCAGCCCGCGCACGCTCCCGAATACTCAAAAAGCGGTTTTACAAACTGCGAACCTTTTACGGTATCCAATTTTAACGTAGTAGCGTCTACGTCGGGAAGTTTGTTCAAAAAGAAATCGTAATTTTCTACTTCCTGTTCGTGAAGCGGCAGTTGATGCTCCATTTTAAGCGGCGCGTTTTTCTCTTTTAACGGACAAATTTCAACGCACAAACCGCATCCCGTACAATCTTCGATTGCGACTTGAAGCGTATATTTTTTGCCTTCAAATTCTTTTCCAAGCGCGTCGGTCGACTTAAAGGTTTTCGGCGCGCCGTTAAGACAAGACGCGTCGTAAACTTTCGGACGAATCGCCGCGTGCGGACAAACAAACACGCAATTATTACACTGACTGCACGCTTTCGGCGCGTTGTCCCAAACGGGAACTTCGACGGCGATGTTGCGTTTTTCGTATTGCGTCGTTCCCGTGATCCATTTTCCGTCGGCGGGCATTTGCGACACTTTAACCGTCGTACCTTCCTGACGAAGAAGTTTTTGCGTAACTTCCTTAACGAAATTCGGCGCACTCGACGGAACACTTGCAATGTCTTCCACAGGATTTGTAACGCTTGAATATTTAACTTCGTGAATTTGCGTGAGACCCGCGTCTACCGCGTCGTTGTTCATTTTCACAATTTTTTCGCCTTTGTTTCCGTAACTTTTTTGTATGGCGTATTTAATCGAATCGACAGCCAATTTTTCGTCCATTACCTGCGAAATTTTAAAGAACGCCGCCTGCATTATAGTGTTGATTCTTGCGCCCAAACCAAGTTGTTCGGCAATTTTTATCGCGTCTATAACATAAAATTTGAGTTTTTTGTCGATAATTTGTTTTTGCACTCTTCCGGGAATATGCTTCCATACTTCGTCCGCCGGATATTCGCTTGTCAAAAGGAAAGTCGCGCCTTCTATGGCGTTTTTCAGCATATCGTATTTTGGCAAAAACGAGAAATTATGGCAGGCGATAAATTTTGCCTTCGTAATAAGATACGGAGCGCGAATTTGCGACGGTCCAAAACGCAAATGCGACGACGTGAGAGTTCCCGCTTTTTTGGAATCGTATTCAAAATATCCCTGCGCGAACTGGTCGGTTTTGTCGGCGATAATTTTAATGGTATTTTTATTTGCGCCGACGGTTCCGTCGGAGCCGAGTCCGTAGAAAATAGCGCGATACGTTTCGTTTCCTTCCGTCGTGAAATTCGCGTCAAATTCAAGCGAAGTGCCGCATACGTCGTCGTTAATTCCGATGGTAAAGTGATTTTTCGGCTCGTTTTTGTCGAGGTTGTCATAGACCGCTTTTACCATTCCCGGAGTAAATTCCGCCGAACCCAAGCCGTAACGTCCGCCGACTATGCGGGGATTTGCGCTGAGTTTTGCGACTCCCGTTTCACGCGCTTCGTCTATTGCGGTTCTTGTAGCCATATAAAGCGGTTCGCCCAAACTTCCGGGCTCTTTTGTTCTGTCCAAAACGGCGATTTTTTTCACCGTCGAGGGCAACGCTTCCACAAACGCTTTTTCGTCAATCGGATGGAACAAACGAACTTTAAGCAAGCCGATTTTTTCGCCTTTCGCCGTCAAATGTTCGACGACTTCCTGAACGGTTTCGCAGCCCGAACCCATAATGACGATTACTTTTTCGGCGTCTTTTGCGCCCACGTATTCGTAAAGTTTATATTGGCGACCTACGATTTTTGCAAATTTGTCCATTTGTTTTTGCACTATCGACGGAAGAACGTGGTAATATTTATTTACCGTTTCGCGACCCGTAAAATATACGTCGGGATTTTGGGAAGTTCCCGCAATCATAGGTCTGTCGGGCGAAAGTCCCCGCTGTCTGTGAGCGCGCACCAAATCGTTGTCAATCATCGCTTTCATATCGTCGAAAGTCAATTCTTCTATTTTTTGAACTTCGTGCGAAACTCTAAATCCGTCGAAGAAATGAAGGAACGGAATTCTGCATTCAAGCGTCGACGCCTGCGCGATAAGCGCAAAATCCATCGCTTCCTGAACGCTTGCCGACGCCAACATTGCCCAGCCGGTTTGACGACAAGCCATTACGTCGGAGTGGTCGCCGAAAATGTTGAGACCCTGCATAGCCAAAGCGCGAGCGGAAACGTGAAATACGGTAGAAGTCAGTTCTCCCGCGATTTTATACATATTGGGAATCATAAGCAGAAGCCCTTGCGAAGCGGTAAATGTCGTCGCCATAGAGCCGGTAGCCAACGCTCCGTGAATGGCGCCAGCCGCGCCGCCTTCGGACTGCAATTCCGATACGCTGGGAACGGTTCCCCAAATATTTTTTTCTCCTCTTGCGGATTTTTCATCCGAAATTTCTCCCATCGGAGAAGAGGGGGTTATCGGATAAATAGCGATAACTTCGTTTGTAGCGTGCGCCACGTGCGCAACTGCCGAATTTCCGTCGTGCGGGGCTTTTTTTCTTACGTCTGCCATAAAAAAATCTCCTTAATAAAAAAGATTAGGTTAAATATACGTTACTAAAAATATTTTCTGCCGCTATATAAAAGTACAAAGAGTTTGCAATTTTTTTATAAAATTTAATTGTTTGGCTGTAAATTATTCGTTTTCGGCAAATAGTATATTTGCGATAAATAAAAAGGAGAAAATATGACATTCGTTAAAGAAGCGTTAAGAACGGGAATCGAATTGACGTAATACAAAAAATTGCGCAATATTACTATGCAACAATCGCATAATTTTCGCCCGTTTCACCCGTGAATTTTTTTCGCCAATTCCCAAAGTTGCTTTTCGTATTGCGACCAATCCGAAATCGGCTCTTTTGCCACGCCGCTTTTTACAGCCGCTTTTGCCACCGCCAAACTTACGTCCACCAAAACTCTTTGGTCGGTCGGTTTGGGAATAATGTAATCTTTGCCAAATTCAATTTTTTCTATATTATACGCGCGCAACACGGAAGTCGGAACGTCGCCTTTTTTCGCGAGATTTGCCAAGGAAAGCGTCGCGGCAAGTTTCATTTCTTCGTTTATGTCGCTTGCAAAAACATCCAAAGCGCCGCGGAATATAAACGGAAATCCCAAAACGTTATTTACCTGATTCGGATAATCGCTTCTTCCCGTCGCCATAATGCAATCTTTACGCGCCGACGTCGCGTCTTCGTAAGAAATTTCGGGGTCGGGATTTGCCATCGCAAATATTATCGGATTTTTATTCATCGATAAAACCATTTCTTTGCTAACGATTCCGCCCGCCGAAAGCCCCGCAAAACAATCCGCGCCGCGCATCGCTTCTTTAAGCGTTCTGTCGTTTGTTTCTACCGCAAATTCTTCTTTTGGCGTGCCTGCAATATCGGGACGTCCTTTGTATATTACGCCTTTTGTGTCGCACATTACAATATTTTGTCTTTTTACGCCGAGCGCAATATAATGCTTTGCGCAACTTGTTCCCGCCGCGCCCGTTCCGCTGAAAACTACTTTAATTTCGCAAATGTTTTTTTGCGACAATTCAACCGCGTTAAGAAGTGCCGCCCCCGAAATTATTGCAGTTCCGTGCTGGTCGTCGTGAAATACGGGAATATTCATCCGTTTTTTAAGTTCGGTTTCTATGTAAAAGCAGTCGGGAGCGCAAATATCTTCCAAATTTATTCCGCCAAAAGTCGGCTCCATTAAGGCGACCGCTTCTATAAATTTGTCTTTGTCGCGAGTGTCCAATTCCAAATCAAAAACGTCGATGTCGGCAAATCTTTTGAACAAAACGCCTTTGCCTTCCATAACGGGTTTTCCAGCCAAAGCGCCTATGTCGCCCAATCCTAAAACGGCGGTTCCGTTGGTAATTACGGCGACTAAATTTTGCCGCGCAGTATAAATATTTGCGAGTTTTGGATTTTTTTGAATTTCGCGGCAAGGTTCCGCGACGCCGGGCGTATATGCGAGCGACAAGTCCTTTTGAGTTTTGCAGGGCTTTGTAGCGACAACTTCTATTTTTCCGCAACGTCCGTTTTTATGATACGCCAACGCTTCTTCTTTGTCTATCATTTGACCTTCTTTTTTGGTTTTTTGTAAAAAATATAAAAATTATTATGAAAATACGTTATTGCAAAACGAAATAGTATTTGAAATAAAATTTTAAAAACAAATGTGGCAAAACAAAAAAGCGGGACGTATCGCACCGACACGTCCCATTACATAAAACTACTCAAAAATCTATAAAACTGCCGAAGTAATTTTGGAAATTTAAGAGTAAATTACAAAGAAATTCCGATTCTCAGCGAAATAGCGCCGTTAGGTTTTTTAATTATGCTTCCTTTTTCGGTATTGATAAGGTTATCTAAATTCCAACCGTCCTTTCCCGGAAGCAATTTTTCGTATTCCGCTATCCACATTTTGTAGCCGAGAGACACTGAAAATAAATTCGTTTTGACTCCAATAGACGGATTAAAATAAAAACTCGTATAAAATTCATCGTCAGAATAATACTTATAACCGGTCCTATAATTACCATACCAATAATCACCATACCAATACGTATACTCTTCCTGATATCTATAAATAGCCCGACATAGCATTATTCCAATGTCCGCGTCAATAAACGGCGACATAGCAGTTTTTTCGGACAAATAAAATCTCGGTTTTAAAAATATCGGCACAAAGCCAAAAGAACTGTTGTAAAGTATATCGTCTTTCGGAAGTCGTTTTTCGTTTTTTATTACTTTTTCGAGAACATCATCTTCTTCATCGCCCGACGTATATTTTATACCGTTTGTTTTTTTTACCGTCGAGAAATGGTAACCTGCTCCGAGAGAAAGAGAGAAATGCCGATTTATTGCCGCGCCTAAGAAGATATTAATATCACCAGTACTTATCCCGTAGTCGTTGCCGAGTCCAAAAGAATATCCTATATCTTCCCCTAAAACAAAACCTATTTTTTCTACGATATTACCGCTGAATTTATTGTTTATGGCAACGCTACTCAAACTTATATATCCGGCGATTGGGTCGGTTCTTCTTGCTACTCCGATTATGGTTCCCTGTACGTTATTGCTGTCCAATATTGTGGATTTACCTGCATATCCCGTAATTGCTCCAACATAATTTTGCTTTCCTTTTATGTTTCCGTTAAAAGAGCAATTTTTTATTGTTGTTCCACTAGCGAAGGTGCACAAACCGCTAAATGTTCCATTACCGGAAACGTTACAATTTCTTATAATTGAATTTTTACTAATATACGCTATACCTGCCGAAAAATCAAAATATGAATGAGAAATATTAAGATTTTTGATTTCGGCGTTTTTAATATATTGAGACAAAGACATTCTATACAATCCTCTGATGTAATGCCCGTTTCCGTCAAATTTCCCTCGAAAATATTTTTTAATAAAAGGACGCGGTCTTAACAAATATTTTTTTTCTTTAAAATCTTTGGGTTTTATTTTTTGAGACCATATATCGCTATCTGTCGTATCAAAAACAATAATATCAGTTTTAAGGTGAACTTCTTTGTTTTCAAACGTAATTCTTTCTTCATAAAGCAATCGCTGAAATTCGACAAAATCGTCAAAATTGTTAATTTCTAAAACTGTTTTGTTTTCATCGTACCAATACGAATCTATAGTTTTAACGGATTTACCAGCGGCAAAACAAAAAACGGCAGACAACAAAATAGCGACAACCGCCGATGATAACACCTTGTCCAAATCAAGGTTTTTCATAAAAAACTCCTTTTGTTAAATTTTTTGAAAAATACAATGCAGAAAAAACGCGACAAAAAACCGCGTACTTCTCTTGAAAAACGTGAAAAAGAAAAATATGTTAAAAATTTATTTTTATAATTTAAACCGCTACTTCGCGGGGGGGGGGGGTACCGTCTCCTCGTACCTTTTTATTCATAAGAATAAAATATAATGCGGTACTCATCAAAGATGTACTAAAATCTTTAATTTCGCAAATTTTGTTTTTCATACCGCTATTTTCTCCTTAAATTTGTTTTTTCGTCAATTTTTATGAGTAAATATAATATATCAGCAAACAAACAATCAATAAATAAATGCTTCTTTTTGTAAAATTTTTATCAATTTAGCCAAAAATTACGTTATTGCGTGTGGGAATATTATATTTTCGTTTGAATTTTTATTTAAATTTGGATAGAAGGAAGACGTTAATGAAAGATACTAGCCAAATAATAGTGGGCAAAGCAAAATTAGAAGTAGCCGACAAAACTGCCGAATTTCCCATTCTTCAAGGAACCGACGGCAAAATGGGAATAGACATCGCAAATCTTCGCGCTCAAACAGGCGTAATCGCTTTCGACAACGGATTTAACAATACAACTTCTACTTTAAGCGGCATTTCGTTTATTGACGGCGAAAACGGAATTTTACGTTACAGAGGATACGCAATAGAGGATTTGTTTAATTACGCAAGTTTTCGCGAAGTCGCGTATTTGATGGTAAGCGGCAAATTGCCGACTTTGCGCGAAGTAAAACAGTTCAGCGTATATTTGACCGAACACTCTATGATTGACGAAGATATGCACCACTTTTTTGCGGGATTTCCGAGAACCGCGCACCCGATGGCAATTTTGGCGGCTATGGTAACGTCGCTTTCAAGTTTTTATCCCGAAATTACGCACGACGACTCAAATTTTGACGAAATTGCGGCGCGTCTCATTTCAAAAGTGCGCACGATAGCGGCGTATTCGTATAAAAAATCGCGGGGTTATCCCGTCGTTTATCCGCAGGCAAAACTTTCGTATGTGGAAAATTTTCTTAATATGATGTTTGACACGCCAAATTCTCCTTACGATATAAAAAGCGAAGAGCATCAAATTCACGCGAAAATCTTGGATAAAATTCTCATTTTGCACGCAGACCACGGGCAAAATTGTTCTACGACTGCGGTAAAACTTGTCGGTTCGGCTCGCGCTAATTTGTATGCGGCGGTATCGGCGGGAATTTGCGCTTTGTGGGGACCTTTGCACGGCGGCGCGAATCAGGCGGTTATCGAAATGCTTGAAAACATAAAAAAAGACGGCGCAAACGTGAATAAATACATAGAAGACGCGAAAACGAAAAATTTTCGTCTTATGGGATTTGGGCACGCTTTATATAAAAGTTACGACCCGCGAGCCGCTCTTGCAAAAGAATTGCTTGACGAACTTACGCAAAAGTGCAAAATAAACGAGCCGCTTTTTGAAATCGCTCAAGATTTGGAACGTCGCGTTTTGGCGGACGATTATTTTATTGAAAGAAAACTTTATCCAAACATCGATTTTTACACGGGAATTATTTACAAAGCGCTTGGAATTCCTACGAATATGCTTACCGTAATGTTTGTTTTGGGGCGTCTACCCGGCTGGATTGCGCAATGGCGCGAACTTATGGGCAACGGCATAAAGATTTTTCGTCCGCGTCAGATTTACACGGGACCGGGCGCAATAGAATACGTTCAACTTGAAGATAGATAAAATATTAGTTTATGAGCGAAACGAAATTGCCTGAAAACGCGATAAATTTTGGAGAATTGCCTGATTTGGAATTTTTTGATTCGCCGTTTTCGTCGCAAAATTCAAATTCGGTGATAAAAATCGTTTTTCCCGAATTTACTTGTTTGTGTCCCAAAACGGGTTATCCTGATTTTGCATCTATAGAAATTTATTATTTGCCTGAAAAAAAGTGCGTAGAATTGAAATCGTGGAAACTTTATTTAAATTCGTTTAGAAACATCGGCGCGTTTCACGAAAGCGTAGTTAATTTTATTTTTAACGAATTGAACGAAAAATTGCAGCCGAAATGGCTTCGCGTGGTAGGCGATTTTTTTCCTCGCGGCAACGTGAATACTACTGTTGTAGTGGAAAGTCAAAGCGGTCGTCCCGATTGCGCGGAATCGGTTTTTGAAAATTCAAAGTCGCGCGCAAGGAGTTTTTGAGTTTTTGCAATTTATTTTACTAAAAAATTACTTTTTTCAAAAAAATTCCCATTTTCCTGAAAACCAAATAATATTTCCCCGATACCAATTTTTTTGTTGTAAGGAAACTGAATTTTCGGTTTTCCTTTTTTTATTTTGCGGCGAATAGTATTTTTGCAATAAAATAAGGAGGAATGTATGTCAAAAACATTAAGTATTCGTCTTGATAACGACATAAAAAATGCAGCCGATATGTTGTTTGGCAGGTTGGGAACAAATACCGCTTCCGCCGTGAAAATGTTTATTTATACCGCTATAAACAACAATAAAATACCTTCGCAGGAAGAAATAAAAGCAAATTCCACCAAAAACGGAAATTGGCTTTTTGACGAAGAAGATAAAAAATTTATAAATCCCGAAATATTGGAAGAAATTGAAAAGAGCAAAAAAAACGAAAACTATACTTATATGAACGCAGAAGAAAATGTAGATGTTTTTCTGAAAAGAGCGATGGATAATGCATAGACGAAATATTTCAATATCTTCAAGATTTGCGAAAAAGTTAAAAAATGTCGACGTGCAAAAACAAAAATTGATTTCCATTGCGTTACAAAAATTTGTTAATTATGAAGACAGAGGTTTAAGGATACACAAATTACAGGGAACATATAAGGGATTTTGGTCGTTTGACGCGGATTATGATTTAAGAATAATCTACTCTATAAGCAAAAGCGGAACAATAATAATTCATAACCTTGAAAATTTTGGTACGCATAAAGAATTGTATGGAAAGTAATGATTTCAAATTTCCCAAAAATATCCGCAGAAAATATTATTTTTTAGAAAAAATTAAAGGAGAAACATAATGAAATTAAGAATAATAGTTACGTTAACAAATTCTATCGCTATTATGTTGCCCATTACGGCTACTGCTATCAGTAATAGCAGTAGCGATGTGATTTTTATATTGTTTCTTTGTATGGGAACTTTTTTATTTGTCGCTTCCTTTAATTTTTGCCTTATAAATTTAGTCGACGCTTTATTGCTTGTTTTGGGAAAATTAAAAAAGAAAAATTATAATATTACATACGTAAGGTTATTGTTATTCACGATATTATTATGTATTACTCTTTATATTACGGGTCTTTATGGAATCGATAAAATTATCGTAACAATACCGATTTTTATTTGCGTTATTTTGTTTATTGTTTATTATTTGATTTTCTATAATAATTTGAAGGACGAAAAAACTGAAATTACATTTGAAAAAACGGGTATTGTTTGCGGATTTTCGGCTTTCGTCGCTTTTAATAACGTTTTGTTTTTTTTCTCCAATTTCTTTGTAAGAGAATTTTTGGTTTATGAGTTTTTAATTTTGTTGATTTTGTTTATTATTACGAAAATAAATAGAAAAACAAAAGAAGCGGAAGATAACCAAATAAAAAAAACGTCGGATTTCTTTTTAGGATTTTATGCCGGCGGCGCAGTTGGCGCAATAGGTAGCATAATTATACTTGCTATGATAATTTTATTATCATTTAGTTTATATAGTTTCTAAACAAATGGACATAATAATAAAAAACAAAAACAAAATACTATTGTCAAGATTTCGCGATATACATAAACACAATTTTTATTTGCACTTATTTTGTACAGATATTATTGGAAATATTTGTAGTTGCGTTGAGATACGAAGTTCAACTTAATTTCCGTATCTCAACGCAGTTTTATACGCTATCCGAAATATCGTTTTAACAGTCCTGCAAAACCGCTGCCGTGACGGGCTTCGTCGCGAGCCATTTCGTGAACCGTATCGTGAATCGCGTCGTAATTATGCTGTTTTGCCCGCGTCGCCAAATCGGTTTTTCCGGCGCACGCGCCTCTTTCGGCATCAACGCGCATTTGCAGATTTTTCTTTGTGCTGTTCGTAATTCCTTCGCCCAAAAGTTCCGCAAATTTAGCCGCGTGTTCCGCTTCTTCAAACGCATAACGCTTAAACGCTTCGGCAATTTCAGGATAACCTTCGCGGTCGGCTACTCGGCTCATTGCCAAATACATTCCGACTTCGCCGCATTCTCCCTGCAAGTTCATTAAAAGGTCTTTTTTAATATCTTCTTCGACGTTTGCCGCAACGCCTACTATGTGTTCTGCCGCATAATTCAAAGAATTTGAATCCTGTTTTTGAAATTTAGCCGCCGGCGCCTTACAAACCGGACAACTATCGGGCGCGGTATCGCCTTCGTGCGCGTAACCGCAAATGGAACAAATCCATTTAGCCATAAATACCTCCATAAAAAATGTAAAAGTGAAACAGGAAAATAAATTATGGCGCAAGCAAAATGCAAGGGGAAAATGAAATGTCGGATATTTTTACTCAAATACCCGACATTTATAAACGCAACGCCGATACAAACTTATATTTTAACAAGTTCTTGATTGCCTATCCTAGTGTTTTTAATGGTAAGCGTATTGCCGTTTATAGAATAAACGCCTGCTGTTGGCACAAATAATTCGTCGATTTCCGTAAGGTCAACATATTGTCCGTAAGGCGAAGATGCTAACGCCGTTTTCAACTCGTTTTTTGTGTACCATTTTGACTCAATAATACCGTCAAAATAATCGCCATAATAGTCGTGAATATAATCGCCGTGAATATGAGTAGTAGTAGTGGTCATAGTATTTTCGTTTATTATGGTATAAGTTCCTTTTCCCACAAGATGATATTCGTACCAATTTCTTGACTCGTAATACACAAAATTTCCGTTGTTAAATTCTAATTTTACGCCATCCGATTCGTCTATCCATACTCCGTTAAGTTGAGAAGGCAGTTGTCCATTTTGCTGGGAATCTTTCTCATTCGTTTTTTCATCGTCGTCGCTGCAACCGACAAACGCCAATGCGCAAAATACCGTCAATGCGGTAAAAATTTTTTTAGCAACCATGATAAGTTACTCCTTTTTAAAAAGTTAATGTGAAAAAAATGATATATGCAAAAGAAAATTCTTTTGTCGAAATTTTGAATGAAACGAAATAACGCAGTTAAAGTATTACTTCGTATAACAGCGCGTAAGTTACTGAAAAATAACGAGTTATATTCTTGGGGGTGGGGGGGGGGGGGCAATTATATTGGACGTATTATATATTCTTACTTTAAGAAGATACAATACAAAAACGCATACAAAATTAAAATTTTTTTGCATATTTGAAATTTTGTCAAGAATAGCGTTTTTTATTTTCATTGCGTCTCGCCCGTTTTTTTATTGTTTTTGGTCAATTTTCGGGAATAATATAATATTTTTTTCTATAAAAATGCGGTTTTTTTAAATTTTTTTATAATTATTGTTTCTTATTGAGCGATTCAAAGTATCAAATAGACAAATATTTTGCGGATTTTCTTGTTTTATTGCGCGGCAAATATTATATTTGCGGGCAATTAAAATGCTAAAAAGAACATTTTTTAATATTAAAAGGAGCGGTCGATATGAAAAAAGCGTTTATTCTTTATTTGTTTATAGTTTGTTTGTCGCCTATCACGTCGTATGGGCAAAAAGTGGAATTTGTAAAGGAATACAAATATACAGCAAGCAACGACGACAGTCGAAATTCGGCAAAAGCAAAGGCGATGGAAGAAGCGCAATCGGCGCTGTTGCAGGAATTGGGCGTACTCGTAGAAACGCGGCAAAAAATGACGACAACTTCGTCGGGCGTCGGCGTCGAGCAGGATTTTGTTGAAGAGTTGAAGACATATAATATGGGAAAAGTAAAAACTACCGTCGTTAAGGGAACGGAAAATTTTGCTCCCAATTCTAACGGCGATATGGTGTGGTCGGGAACTTTTAATATGGTTGTCGATACCGCCGATTTATACAAACATTTGGACAATATTCTGAAGCAAAACGAAGAAGAACGTCTTAATGAATCGCAAAAGAAAAAGAATTTGGAAAAATTAAAGGAAGAAATTGAAGAATTGAAAGAGTTGGTAGAAACCGCCAAAGAAAAAGAAAACGAGGTTTTTGTTTCTTTGATAACCGCGGAAAAAGCGCTTTTGGAATTGAAAGAACAAAAAGACATTGCCCAGCGACAATACGACGAAACGCTTGAAGCGCCAAACGCGAATACTCCCGAAGGAGCGGAAAATACCGAAAACGCGATGAATTTTCTTACGGAAATTACGGACAATTATAACGCGCACGAAGCGGAATATAGAAATATTGAAAATTCGATTCCCACAGCGCGAGACGAGGTAAACGCGGCGCAGAATAATTTATACGAAGCCGAACTATTACTCGCGAAAGAAACGGGAGCGGCAAAACCCAAAAAGCCGAAAACCGTATCTTTAACCGCGACTCCAAAAGCGTCGAGTACAACTCCAAAAACGTCTTTTGCGCAAACCGAACAAGCGAAAAAAACGCCTGCGCAAACGACTACAAAAACCGAACAATCTACGCCAAAACCGCAGACAAACGCTAACGAAACTTGTAAAAATTGCGATAAATCCGAAAAAGACGATAAACAAATTGAGCGGCAGCGTCTTGACGCAGATTTTAACGCGGCAAAAGGCGGCTGGCAAAGTCAAAGCGAAACAAAAAAAGATAAAAAAGGCAAAAATAAAAAATAAAAACGCAAGAAAATTAGAAAAAGGATAAAAAAATTGGAGCAAAAAACCGACGTTCAAAAAATAATTTTATTTGTATTTATCACCGTATCTTTGGCGGCGTTTGATTTTACGACGAAGCAAATAATCGTTTCTACGATGAAAACTGGCGACGTGCTTTGGCTTTTTGAAAACGTTTTCGGGCTTTATTTGCTCTATAATACGGGAGCGCTTTTCAGTTTTAATCCGTCGCAATACGTCCCGTTTGTTACAAACGCGCATTTATTTTTGACATTTACGGTTTTGGCTTTGTTTTTAATGTCGTTTTTTATGCTGAAATTGGATTTGGCAAAACAAAAACTGCTTTTTTGCGCGCTTACCTTCATAAGCGCGGGAGCGATAGGCAACGGACTCGACAGAATAATTCGTCCAAATAGCGCGGTCGTCGATTTTTTTTTGGTAGATTTAGGATTTCGTTTGGGACCTATTCCTTTTGACCCTTGGCCTATTTTTAATTTTGCCGACGTTTTTGTAAATATTGGAATCGGCTTGTTTATTTTGGATAGTATTTTGAACGGAAAAAAGGAAATCGTCTTAAAAAATGATTGAAAAAATATCTTTTGAATTTGCGGGTGAACGTCTTGATTTATTTGTCTGGAAATTTTTTGAAAACCTTTCGAGAAACAAAATTCAGGAATCGATTCAAAGAGGGCACGTCCTTGTAAACGAAAAAAGAGAGAAAAAAAGTTATTTGCTTCGCGAAAACGACGAAATATCCATAAACGAAGAAAAAGTTCTTGAAGAAAATTCCCGAAATTTGACGGTTATTCCGCAGGAAATTCCATTGGATATTATCTGGGAAGACGAAAATTACATCGCGATAAATAAGCCCGCGCATTTGACCGTTCATCCTGC
>Ga0182485_1025_pt1 | contig 18748 bp, 17 predicted proteins | sample TergutMp193P3_FD_120825 | JGI IMG/M metagenome (GOLD analysis project Ga0182485, IMG submission 120825)
ATAGAAAGAGAAAAGAACGAAACGCTTTCGGATTGGTTAAAATTTATAAATTCGGAAAAAGAGGAGGATTTTATGAGAGTAGCGCAAAAAGACAAAACGATAAAATTGGCGTTTGGAGAGTTGAAAATATTGAGCGCCGACAAGAGTAAAAAAATGATTTATGAAGCCAAATTAAAACAGCAAAGAGATATTTGGTCTATAACTGATTATGCGGAAAAAGTAGCAAGACAACAAGAACGACAAGAAATTTTTGCGTTTTTAGAAGATGGGCATTCTTTAGAAGAAGCAAAGAAAAAATTTGCCTTTAAATAATAATTTAAGAGAATTTTATGATAGTAACATAAAAAAACCTCTAACCCGAACAACCGAGAAAGAGGCGTGGAAAAACAAAATCTAAAATTACTTATTTGGCTTTGGCGAGACACAACCAGCCATTATCAATAGCAGCAATAGTTGTTCCTGTAGGAGCGGACGATGTCCAACCACCAACTCTTAAGTAAATATAGTTATTATACAGAACTCTATCCGTATTCTGATTCTGACCAGAACCATCGTTCTTAAAATCTTTCGTACCGCTTTTATCGTTTAATTTTTCGCATTCAATTATTTTTTGCCATCTAATGTTATTATTTGGGGCGGTCGCACCATCAGGAGCATTGTGAAAATCTGGGTAATAAACAACTTTATCATACTTAACCAACCCCGTAGTCGTTCCCGATTTCCACTCTGGAATTTCCAAACAAGGATTTTTATATCCCACACATAAGTGAGGATTTGATGCGCACTTAGTATCATCAACCTTTAAACTAATCCCGCTACTAATATTAGAAGATGATACGGTATTTCCGTTTGCGTCGATAAAACCGTTTGTCGCTGTCGAAAGAAAATTATTCCCGCCAGCAAGGGTACTATTAGCGTCCGTATTCGCTGTTATTTCCACGTTAAACGAATAATTAGTTGGCGGAGTAGTTGCCTCTAAATTTGCGTCACTTTTAATTTTTACTTTTGCCGTGTTTTTGACTATGTCAACTATTTCAAATATACTACTACTAGGAGTAATATTAAAAGTGTATTTAAGAAATGCGGCATTTGTGTCATTGTCTTCAACTATAATAGTCGCCACTTCTAAACCAGCTTTAAAATCTTCGGTTGTAGTATAAAGAGCATCGTCCTGATAATAACTATTCTTCATAATTATTCCCGTGGGCGGTTCGTTTATGTTTTTTACTTTTATATCTATGTTCCCATTTTTATCTTTATTACCTCTTGTGGCTGCGTAAGTAGTTCTATACACTTTTTCGCCATCCTCATAATTAAAGTAAATACTACCATTAAATGGCGTGGTACTTGGCGCTTTTACTTTAAATTCGCCACTATTCTCATCCCACGTAAACGGAAAACTTTCTGTACCTTGATTTGCCACGCTAATACTTGTATTAGCGTCTTGTTTATCAATAACAATTTTTTCTGTCAATTCATTTTCGTTTCTGTTTGCTTTATCTGAACCTTCAGAACATCCAGTACAATTTTCTGCTATTGTTCCCAAAAAGTCATCGCCTCCTATATTTATGGGACCAAGCCCCGCGACAAATCTAATTTGAACTTTAACCTTGGCATTGTCGTTTATTTTCCCTTCGCAATTTGCATAAGCAATGGTAAATTCTAAACTGCTACCGCTTCCGCTACTACTCACAGTGGGAAACGTTTGCTCGTTTATAACAATGGCACCGTTAATACTCCCTTGCGTTTTCGGTCTCACTGGACCGTCAATAATCAATTCGTGCGCCGCTAGTGCATCATCTGGATGCGGCGAAACGGAAAGCCATAAATCTACATCTTTGCTGGCAATAGTATTGCTTCCTTGTGGGAATTGAACTTCAACATCATACGATATGTTATTTGAGTTAGAAATTTTGGCGTCATCGTCGTATGTAACTGTCGGCGGTCTTTTTATATTTTCAGGTTTGCAGGTATTACTTGGGTCTATATATCCTGAAATTTTAACTATGGTATCTTTATTTGATGTTTTCTCATTTAAAACCCATACTTCTACCAAAATTGGATTTTCCGGCGGGAGTTTGTCGGCAAAACTATAATCATCATTGTTAATTTTCCAATATCTTCTAATCGGGGTTCCGCCGCCGGGTGTCTGGTACCTTTCTTCGTCACTGTCTTGTCCACTTTTTTGTGATTCAAAATACGGTTTTGTAAGATTTGATTGAGAAGTTAATTCGTTAAGTTTTGCTCTTGCCGCCGCGAGCGCGTAATCGCCTTCGCGGGTTGCGCTGCTTGTTTTAATAGACGTTTGTACAACCGTCGCCAACAGAAGCACGACTATCGACAAACCAACCATACCTACCATAACTTCGACAAGCGAGTAACCTTGATTTTTTTTCAAAAAACTAAACATAATAAACCACCTCTTAAAAAAAATATTTAACGTTTCAATCGGCTGATATAACGATAATCCTTACTATAATATAATACGTCGCAAAAAGTAAAATGTCAAGTTTTTTTGTGTTTTTATAAAAGTTTTTTTATAATTTTTCTATTTCGTCAGTTGATAATCCCGTCGCCATTTCAATTTGGGCAAGCGAAATCCCAATATTTTTCAAATTTTTAGCGACTTCCATCGCTTTTTTTGCTTCGCCTTCCGCAAGTCCTTCGGCTTTGCCTTTTTCAATGCCTTTCGCTTCGCCTTTCAATCTTCCTTTCAACTCCGCCGTATATAACTCGCTTTTATAACTCATAAAATCTTCTCTTTCTCGCTCATAAGCCGCTCTTTGTTTAGATGTCATTTTTAATACGTCCAACTTTTCGCCCGCCTCTTGTATGCCGCTCGCGGTAAATTCGCTTTTTACCGTCGAATTTTTTAATACGTATACCCATTCGTCAAATTTATTTCTTATTTTCTCGTCAAATTTGTTCGGAAGTATAAGATAATATTCTGGATGTATATTAACGTCGGGCGACAAAGGCGGATTTAAATTTTGTGAGAAAGGAATACTCTCGTCAAAATGAACTCCCGCAAATTCCGTCAATTTCGCGTGAAAAATATATTCCTGTTTCGCTCCCAAGTCAAAATAGGCGATATTTATCGAATATACTTTATGTATATCGTATAAATTTCCCCGCGACACTTGTTCTATAACCGCTTTGCAAGCGTTAAACAACGCCTTGCCTAAAAAATCTAACTTGTCGCCGAATTGTATTTCAAACACGGCGATTTCGCCGTTGTCGATTTTCGCTTTCAAATCCACTCTGTTTATTTTCTCGAAAGCGTTGCCGATATTGCCTTCGCTTTCCAAAATATTTTCTATGACTATTTTTTTGTTAAACAATTCGCTTAAAAAACCTTCCAAAACGCCAAAATTCGCCTTGTCGCGTAAAATTTCTTTCATCGCCCAATCAAGCGATATTATAGTCCGTTCCATTTCTTCTCCTTTTTTTAACATAAATATAATATTCGCCAAAAATAATAGCAAAATAAATTAAATTTGCATTAAAAATATAAATTTTCAAAAAATTCACTCTTTAATTAACGAATCGAATATTTTCAAGTCCGAAGAACGCGCCTTTTTTTTGTCTATTTTTGACTGCAATTCCGCGATTTTTCTGCGAATTTCAACGGGAAATTTGCGAGAACTCGACATTTTTCTCGCTTCTTCCAAAATCATTATTCCGTTGTGAAAACCGCCGTCTCTAAAATACAATTTCGCCGCGAAAATCGCCGTATTTAGCGCCGCAATTTCGTCTTTTTTCGCAAATCCATAACGCATTTTCGTCCAAAGCAAAAAACGACTTTCCGGATATTTTTTAAGCAACGCCGCAAGTTCTTTTTCCGCTTTTTCCAATTTGTTTTCTCGCACGTAAATATCGACTAAAACCATTTCGGCGGCTCTGTTCATAAATCTCGCTTTTTTCACGCATTTTTCAAGCGATTTTATTCCTTCGTCGGAATTTTTTGGAAATCCCGTAAAAACGCCGAGCGGTCCCAAACGTCGCCGCAATTCCGCCTGCGCGTAAGCGAAAAATCCCAAATAATATTCCGCGTCGTAATTTGTAGTATCGCAGGCGTGCGCTATTTTTAGCGCGTCTAACGCTTTTACGCCCGTTCGCGCTCCCGAAGCGTATTTTGCGTCCAAAAGCATAAACGCCGCACTCGACGACAATAAAAATCCTTTTATCATAAGTAAGTCGCAATTTTGCGGTTCGTTTTGCAACATAAAATCTACTTTTTCTATTCCTTTTAAGTAAATTTTATCAAATTTTTCTCTGTCGAAAATTTCGTCGAAATCAACCGATTTTAATCCGATTGCGGCAAGACAAAGATAATAAAATAGCGGGTCGTTTTCGTTTTTTTTCAAAAGTTCGTCGCTCAATTTATACGCTTTTTCAAATTCGCAATTTACCAACAAATCGTTTAATTTTAACGCCGAAGATTTTGCGTTATCGCTTATTTCATAATTTTGCGCGGATAATATAATATATAAAAATATAATAAAAGTTATTGTTTTTTTCACTTTTAATTTCGTTTCGTTTTTCTGTTGAAAAATCTTAATTGCTGGTCGTTGTCTTTTTCGCGTTCAATATTTGCGATAATTTTTGCCGCCGCAACTTCTCTTTCGGCGTCGTTTTTCATTGAATCATAAGCGTCGTATAACGCCCAAAGCGCTATCGAATTTGACGGATATTTCGCCAAAACGCCGTTTGCTACGTTTATAACGTCCTGATATCTTTTTTCGTTAAGATACATTTCCATAAGGTCGTAATTTACAATCAATTTGGTAAAAAGTCCTTCTTTTCTCATTCTTTCCAAGTCCTTTAACGCGCCTACTCTATTGTCTTTTACGCCGGGCATCCACCACAAAAGTTTCGCGTTTGCGCCTATCCAATAATCGTAAACGCCGACTCCGTATAAAACGTCTTTTACGCTTGCTTCGTCCATTGTTCTAAAAATTTCTATCGCTCTGCTGGAAAGTTTTAACGCGGAAACCAAACGTCCGTTTACTCGCTCGTAACTTCCCTGAACGCCGATTGTCGCCGCAAGAAAAAAATCGTTCCATCCGTCGTTTTTGCCTTTATTTTGCTCGCCAATTTCCATTCCCTTGTTGCACGATTCGTAAAGTTGCTTGTCGTAAATATTTTTTCGCAAATATAACATTTGATAATGATAAATTGCGCCGCGCAAAAAATATCCCGCGGGACTGTTTGGAAATTGCCTTATAATTCCGCCCGCGACCGAATGCGCGTCGCTAAATTTTTCCTGAAAAACCAATTCTACGCAGCGATTCGCGTCGGTAATAATTTTGGCGTCGGGAGCGTTTGCAAAAGTCGGCGAAACGAAAACCGCTATAATCAATAGCGGAAGAAAAAGCGCGCATTTCATTTCGTCAATAAATTTCCCACACATTTTCAAAACGTTCCCATTGCAAGTGCAATTTGTTAAATCTATACTTTCTTACTATTTTCCGTTTTATATCTTTTAGAAAATAAAAATCCACAACCGCAAGATACTGATATTTCCCTTCTTCGTATGATTTAAATTCTCTATATTCGTAATACGGTTCTTTCATAATTCCGCTTGTGTCTATGCCGTCTATAATAGCCGACATATCGTCTTTTAGAACAATATCGAGCATTTCTTTCGCCCGTTTTTCGCTTATACCCGACGTGCAAGCGACGGATAATATAATAAACGCGATAAGATAAAAGTAAATTTTCTTAAATTTCATTTTTCTTCCTCCTTTTGCGAATTAAAAAAATCCGCTATTTGATAAATTGCCGTCGCGTATCCTTCGCCAAGCCATCTTTCGTCGTAAATATTTCGCATATTCAAAAGCACGTCTTCGCGAACGGGAATCGCGCCGAATCTTATGGATTCTTTTGTGTTGTGATTTCTGTTGTTTAAGTATTGAATTAAAAGATACGCAAGTTCTTTTTGTTTAACGCTTTCGGGAATTCCCCATCCGAAGCCGTTTATGGAAAAAATTCGCCGCATAGATTTTACCAAATTTCCGTTTTTGTCCAAACTAAAAGACGCAAGCGACGGAACAAGCGCCACGCCGACATCGCTTAAATCCGAAATATACGGAAGCATCCGCGATTCGTCCGTTCCTTCGACGACGTTAAAACAATCGTTTTGCGAAAAATACGCCATAAAAACATCGCCGTTTTTTATTGCAAGATAACTTTGCAGAGGCGAATCTTGCGAATACGAAATTTTGTTTAAGATATTATTTGCGACAAAATATTTTTCCCACAAAAGCGTTTCTTGCGTTTCTTCGCCGTATAATTCTGGCGAAAAAGCGTCTTTGGCAAAAATTCGCCCGTTTTTTTCTTTTCCGTATTCTTCGTTTGCCAAAATATAGCCGATTACAAAAATATCGTATAAATCCCATTCGTTAGGATTTTCTTCTAAAACGTAGTCGTTTGGAAGTCCAAATCCGTTTTCCGTTTTTAGAATCGCGTCTATTTTTTTGCGATAATTCGGATATTTATTTGCCGCGTCGCCAATTTTCGATTTCAAATAAAACAAAACGGGAACTTCGACTTTGTGCGGAAAATAATAATATTTATCGTCAAATTTTCCAAAGTTTAGAAATTTTTCAAAATACGTTTCCACGTCGAATCGCAGCGCGGATTCGGAAACGATATCGTCGAGCGGAGTTATTTTTTTTTCGTTCGCCAGCGTTTCCATCAATTCAAAAGGAACGGAGGCAAGCGTTATTCGCGTATTTACGCTGTCCGAAGAAAGCAAATTTATCAACTCTTCGTTTGTCTGATAATTTAGAAAATATATTTTGCAATTATACAATTTTTCAAATCCGCCTATAACTTCGTCGCGCAAATATCGCTGCTGCGCGGGAGCCGAATTTATTAGCACGACAAGCGACGATTTCGGATTGTTATTTTTTCCGCAAGAAACAAAGAAAAGGCAAAAGAAAGCCAAAAAAAGCAACAATTTTTTCATAATAATTTCCTCCCGTTTCTCAAAAAATTTTCAATAAAATAACAATTCGCCTATTATTCGCGCAATATTTATACTATCGCAGTTCGCGTTTTCTACGTCTATAATTTTTTTGTCCGCTTCTTTGTTGCGAAGCCACGTAAGTTGACGTTTCGCGTAATTTCGAGAGTGTTGTTTTATAGAATTTACGCAATCTTCAAACTTGCAATTTTTCGCGCATAAATCGTCAAATTCGCGATAACCTACGCAATTTCTTCCCGGCAATTTTGGGTCGCTATATTTTTCGCAAATTTTTTTATACTCTTCAAAAAGTCCGTTTTCAAGCATTTTATCGACTCTCGTATTTATTCTCTCGTAAAGTTTTTCGCGTGAACGCGAAAGTACAAAATACGAAAATTCTCTTTCTACGTCGCATTTGGCAAATTCGCTTTTTTCGCCGCACTCAATTTGTAAAGCCCTCAAAATCCTGTATTTATCGTTGCGATGAATTTCTTTTGCGCGTTTCGGATTTTTTTTTAGAAGAATTTCGTAAAGTTTTTCGTATCCGTAATTTTCTCCCAAAATCTCAAATTTTTTGCGCAATTCAACGTTTTGGCTCGACGAACAGTCAAAACCGTTGCGCATTGCGTTTATGTAAAAAAAAGTTCCGCCGCAAATTATCGGAATTTTGCCTCTTTCTCTTATTTCGCCGATTGCCGCCGCGCAATCCCAAACCCAATGCGCCGCCGAATACTCAAAATTCGGTTCTACAATATCGATAAGATGATGCGGAACCGAATTTAATTCTTCCTTTGTCGGTTTTGCGGTAACGACGTCCATAAATTTATAAATCTGACGCGAATCGCAAGATATTATTTCGCCGTTAATCCGCTTTGCAAGTTCTATTGCGACTCCGCTTTTTCCGACGGCGGTCGCGCCCAAAATCACGGGAATCATTAAATATATCCTAATTTACCCGCAATATTTTCAAAAATTATTTCGCGATATTTCACAATATTTTCACGAAAAACTTTTTTGCAATTATATCGTTCGTAATCTTTTGCAAGTTCGTCGTAAATTTTCTTTATTTCGACGCCAAGTTTATCCGAATTTCTAAAACTTAACGCTTGCAAATCCGCCAAAATTTCCAAAGTTTGCACAAATTCCGCGTTTTCGGTCGATTTTAACGCGAGCCGCGCCGAAGCGGTTCCCATACTCACGACATCCTGATTGCTTTCGTTTGAAGAAATGCTGTTTACGCTCATCGGATTTGCGATTTGCCGATTTTCGGCTGTTGCGGAAACCGATAAATATTGCGCTCCCATAAAGCCCATTTCCAAACCGACCGCGCCGTCCGCAAGATTTTCGGGAAGTCCGTCGTTTAAGTTTTTGTCCAAAAGTTTATTTAGTCGTCTTTCGCTGATATTGCAAAGAGTAGAAACGGCTATTCGAAGGGAATCCATAGCGAAAGACACGCTTTGTCCGTGGAAATTTCCGCCGTGAAGAATTTTTGCGCCTTGCGGAATTACAAGCGGATTATCGTTTGACGAATTTATTTCGGTAAGGAGTATTTTTTGCGCGTAGGTTATCGAATCGTAAAGAATCGCTAAAATTTGCGGAGCGCAGCGCAAAGAATAAGAATCCTGAATATTTTCGCCCGTTTCGGTAACCGCCGCGCCGCTTTTTTCTTCGGTTCTAATTTTTTCGTGAACCGAATCGCGCTGCGTTACGTTTTTGGAGCCGTTAAGTAAATATTGTATCGTTTTTGCGACATGAATTTGACCTTCGTGAGGTTTTATTTCGTGCAAAAGTTCGTCGTATGCGTCGTCAAATCCGCTAAAAATTTCCATTGCCAAAGAAGTCGCTAAAATTTGCGCGCTATATAATTTTTTCGCCTTATACAAAGCAAAACACGCAATCGCGCTCATAGTGGAAGTGCCGTTCATAATCGATAACGCTTCTTTATACGAAAGCGTTATCGGCTTTAATCCAGACCTTGTAAGCGCGGTTTTTGCGGGAGTTATTTCGCCGTTAAGATACAAATCGCCCTCGCCGATAAGTCCGAGTCCCAAATGAGCCAAATGAACCAAATCGCCGCTTGCTCCCACGCTTCCCTGCTCATAAATTACGGGCGCAATTCCGGCGTTAAAAGCGTCTTCCATAAAACGCAAAAGTTCTACGCGCACGCCCGAAAATCCCTTCACCAAACAATTTAGCCGAACCGCAAAAACGGCGCGCGAAACATTGTAAGGCAAAATATTTCCCATAGTCGCGGAATGCGAACGCAGCAAATTAACCTGCAACGTTTCGAGTTCCGAGTCGTTTATAATTTTATTGCACATCGGACCATACGAAGTATTTACTCCGTAAATTATTTTTCGCGCATTTACCGCGTCTTCCAATACTTTTCTGCTTTTCGCGCACAAAAACAACGCCTCGTCGCTCAAAGTAACTTTGGCGTCCGTATTCGCAAGCGTCATTACGTTGTCGAGCGACAACGATTTTCCATCGAGAACTACACCGTACCTTTTCATAATAAAGCACTCACTCCTATTCTTAAACCGAACGCATTGAATTTGTACTCGTAATGTTTATTGTTTCCTTTGCGTTCCATTGTTGATATTTGCCATTGCGGACCTGCGAAAATAGATATTTGTTTTCCGAGGTCAATCATACAGTCAAAACCGAATTTAACATAAACTCCATTGTAATATCCGTCGTACTCTTTTGCAACTTCTCGCTTCTCCTCATCTTCTTTACTGATAGAACTATTATCGAAAAAAACATTGGAAATTATCGCCTGATTATAACCGATAGCAAATTGCGCCACAGGATGAAACATATATTGCGGAATCGGGTCGATAATCATAAATATCGATAATGGAAGCATAATCATACGCTCTTTGCTTTCAATTCTGTTGGGAATATCCATATTGCTTATGACTTCTTTATCCGGCTCGCTCTTCTCCGGGTTTTCCGTGTCTTTTTCGCCTATAATGCGAAAACCGCTAACTCTTTCTTTTTGAATATTCCACGAAAAACCTACGCTTGGTCCCAAAACCAAATTTTCGCTCAGCATCCAGCCGTATTGACCGTTAAAAAGACACTGCCATTTTCTTTCTTTTTCGTATAAATAACTCACTTCCGATTTCGACTTCGGTTTAAACGCTTTCATCGGTTCAATAGAAAGATTAACCACCGACGCGGCAAATACCGACGTCGAAAAAAACAATGCGCACAATACTTTTACAATTTTCATCAATTCCTCCAAAATTCTTCGCAAAAAATAATATTCGGCGCAAACAAAAAGAGAATTTACCTGACAAAACCTATATCTTTGCCATCACTCGCCTTGTTTTTGCCGGGCGAATCGTCTTTAAGTTGGTAAAATTTTCCCGTAAATAGCGGTCGCGCAATCAAATCTTCTTGTTTATTTACCAAATCCTTTTGTTCGGGAAAAATTAGCAGATTAACCAAAGTCAATTCGTTTTTATCTACTTTTATTGCTTTGTTCGCGTTTTTGAAAAATAAGCAATCCCTCAAAAATACTTTTTGTTCGCCGTCGATTTCTATGCCGTTTCTTCGATTATCCGCTATCGTCAAGCGCCGCAATTCGCCTTCCATAGAGATAATTGACGTTCCCTGAATGCCCGAATTGAGATTGTTTGCAATTATCGAATTTTGAATCGTAGGAAAACGATTTATCGCCAAAATTCCCGAACCCTGATTCGAATGAACATAGCAATTTTCTATTAACGCGCCCGAATTTTTTGTAACGATTCCGTTTCTTCCGTTAGAAACGACGACTCCCGAAATGCTAGAATTCATTTTAAGTTCCACAACCGCTTCTCGTCCGTTGCCTATTATTTGCGCGCCGAAAACATTGGGCGAATACAGCGTAACTCCCGACGAAACTATAACGTCTTCGTAATATTTTCCGTCGGCAAGAATAATTGTGTCTCCCGATTTTGCCGTAAGCATCGCTTTGCTTATTGCCGACTGACCAACTGCGGAAACCTGAATTAAATCCGCAAACGCGCAAACCGAAAATAAAAACAATATCAAAAACTTTTTCATAATTCTTTCCTTTTTATTAAAAAGAGGTCACACGAAATATAATAGTCGTATGACCTCCGAATAACCGCTTAAACGCCGCCGCTATTCAAGCATTCTAAGTTGTTCTTGCAATTTACGCATTTCTTCGTCGAGCGACTGAACTCTTTCAACCGATTTGGAAGAAGCCGTTGAACCTTGCAGTTCTCTCGCCTTCGCAAGCGCGTAAGATACGTCGTCAAGCACTCTTCCGTGTTCGCGACCGAAGAATTGCGACGCTTCGTAACTGTCGCTGTATTTGCCGAAAGCCCTTACGTCCGTTTCGTTTTTTCTTTGAATGGGAGCAAGAGAATCTATCTGCGCGATAACGTAAGACGACTGCGATACGAGAGCCATTTCTTTTGCTTTCTGCGCGGTTTCAAAATATTTCGCTCTGTCGTCGTAATATTTGTCTTCCTGCGCTTTCAAATCGCTCGCCGACGGCTGCTTAAATTCCTTCAAACGCTTTTCCGCACCTTCAAGAAGCGCAATCGCCAACGGGAAATTCTTATCTACAACGCCTTTATACGCAAGAAGCAAATCCGCTTCGCTCAAAAGAATCGGGTCTTGGGTAGCGTTTTTAAGCGCCGTCGCCGCCGATACGCAGTCGTTCCAGTTGCCCGCTTTGAATGCGACCCACGCCTGACCTAAAAGCGCTTCCGCGCGATACGGACTTCCCGCAGAAACCGAACGAAGAGACGCCATTGCTCTGGCAAGCGATTGACCTTCCGTAACTTTTCCTTCGTAATACAAAAACGCCATAAGCAAATAAGAACGTTCTATAATTGTCCTTTGGTCGTTTCCTTTTACGCTCGCCTGAACGGAATTGTCCAAATGCTCCAACGCTTTGTTCATATCGCCGCTGATAGCGTAAGCCAATCCCATAGAATGCTGCGCAAACACGTAATCGTAATGCGTCATCGGAATGGTAACAAATTGCTGAATCGCTTCCATAATTTTGTCTTGATTAAGTAGCGACTCGCCGTAATAATACGCCGCCGCCTGTCTCACGCTGTCGGGAGTCGTGGGAGCGTTTATCTGATTAAACAAATCTCTAACCGTCGCGTAATCTCCCTCGCGATACGAAATTCTTAAAAGTCCAAGTTGCGCCAAAGGAACAACAGGCGAACGCGAGTAGTCCATAAGCACTTCGTTGTAACCTTCCATCGCCGTTTCGCGCATATCCATTCCTTCGGTGTTCATACCCATATAGTACATAACGTAGTCGTTTCTAAAGAAATCGGGATATTCCGTAAGAATACGACCGCCGATAAAGAACGAATTCCAATAATTTCCCGCAAAGTGTTCAGAAAGCATTTGATTATAAAGTCGTCCGGGTCCGAGTTGAACCTGACGCGCCATTTTACGCGCAAAAATTTCTTCTCTGTGCGGTCCAAACTGCCCTCTGAAATAAACGGTATGCGCGCCAAGAGCGGCTCCCGCGTCGTAAGTGCTTGTAAATTGATAAGCCGCCATAAAGTCGCGACCGCCGAAAATCGACGGAACGTTCATTCCGCCTGAAAGTCCCCAGTGCTGATTTCCAAAGTGTCCGTAAACATTTATCATACGAAGAAGCCAAAATCCGACTCTTCCGGAAAAGTCAAATTCTATAGATTTCGCCATATCGATAGGATTAATTTCATTAGTTACCTGGTTTACCGCAATCGCTCCCTCAAACGCGGTCTTTGCCGCCGTAAAGTCCTTTATGTCAAAATCGACGCCCGCTTCAACCTGTCTGTCAAACAAATGAGCAATCCAGTTAATTTTCGCGTTAATCGACTGCGTCGCTATTTCTATTTTTCCGCCTTCGGGTTTGCCGAAAACGTTGGGAGAAATTAAATTCTGAAAGTTCATACCTATAATATGTTCTCCAAGAACCGGATGGTTTGAAAGTCGATACGTAATACCAACGTCAAGAGAAATACCCTGAATCGGGTCTCCAAAGTTTGGCGTTTTATAATAGTTAAGATTTGCGCCCACGCTCAATCTGTTAAACGGGTTAATCGCATACGAACCCATAAACATCATATGATTGTCGAAAAATTCGTCTCCCGTATATTTAATGGAATCCGCGTCCCATATAGCGCCTCTAATCGGTTCGCTCGAAGTTACGCCCAAAACCGTAAAACCTATCGATTGATAAAGTCCCATTGGAACAACCGTTCCGACTTCATACAGTTGGAAAGCGTTGCCCAAACTCGGAGAAAACGCGCCGCGAATGGCGACGTGATTTTCTTCCGTCATAAGCGCCGGGTTACTCGCAGGCGAATACGGAGACAATAAGTCCCTCCATCTTTGCGTTATGTAATATTCGCCGGGAAGTCCGTCGCCAAAAACCGTGGTCGCCGTCGCCGCGACAATCGTCGCGCTTATTGCGACTCTTGTCAATGCTTTTTTGATATTTTTAATTTTAAATTGCATTTTATCTTACCCTTTCTTCCGTTATCGTTTAAGCCGCGCGCCGAGATTCTGTCCTTGCGCGTCCTTTACGGAGCAACACAGAGTCGGTTCCGGATTGAAATCATATTTTACTTTCGGCGAAGTAAACGCCGGGTCAAACGCATAATTATCCGCCGGATTGTCGTAGAACTGTTTCAGATTTTCCCAAAAATTGTTGTATTTCACAACTGATTCTGACGCGTCTTTCGTCATTTTCAGCCCGTATTTTTGGTTGAAAGCGACGGTATTGTACTGAAATTGAACGTTGCTCGTGCCGCCCAGGAAAAATCCGAATCCGCCGTTGTATGCGATGGTGTTATGTTCCACAGAACCTTTTGCGGCTCGCATATTCCATCCGACTATTCCCGACGCTCTGTTAAAGCCGATAATGTTGTCTTCGATGTGCGGGCAATGTCGTAGCGCGATAATTCCCGACATCCAGTTTCGTACAATGCGGTTTTTTATGATTGTAACGTCGGGGTCTTTGCTGAATATTCCGATTGTTCCGTTTCGGATTTCAAAGCCCTCAATCCCGGAGCCGGTGCTCATTGTTACCACCGTTCCTTTTCCACCGCCGTCGATAATCGCGCCGTGAAGATACTGCGATTTAAGATAAACGCCCGTTTTCAAAAAGACGTCTTCTTTATAAACGCCATCCGATACCATAACGGTATCGCCCGTCCGCGCCTTGATAATCGCCTGCGAAATAGTTCCTATTCCGGAAGACGGAACTATTACAACTTCCGCCGTCGCAGAACAAATTAAAATCGCCAGCGCGATTGCCGTTGTCCTAAAAAAAAGCGATTGCTTCATATTATTTTACTCCATTCTTTATAAAGCCGTATATACTCTCGAACCAATATTTATACCGTTCCTCCCGTTATTATAGCACTTCGAAGTTTCCTTTAAGCGAAAATCGTTCAATTCGGGGCTTACAAACTCCGGGTCAAACGAAAAATTGTTTTCGGGCAATGCCATATTAACTTGAATATACGATAAAAAAACATTAAATTCCTGAAAAATTTCAGATTCCGCGTTTATTTGCACCGCAAATCTTGCGTTGTACGCTACGATATTGTTCGCGAAACCCACTCTGCAAACGCCTCCGAGCGCGATTCCGTGATTTTCGTTGAAAACTATCGTATTGTTTGAAATTTCGCCTGTTCCTTTTACGTCCCAAAGTTGTATTCCCGAACCGTTATTGCGAAAAATCAAATTGTCTTCGATTCTAATAAATTGCGCTACTGCCAAAATTCCCGTTTGTCTGTTGTTAAAAACCGCGCACGCTATTACCGAATTGTCCATTCCTTCGGAATAAACGCCTATTCTTCCGTCCGAAACCGAAAGTCCGAAAATCGTACTGCCGTTGGACAATACGACTACTCTGTCTCTGCCGTTTCCGATTATTTGCGCTTTACGGTTTTCTTTCGCCATAACTGTAACTCCCGACGGAACGCGAAAATTACCCCTGTATCTCCCGTTTTCCAAAACGAGTGTGTCGCCGCTTTGGCAACGGGAAAGCGCAATTTCCAACTGTCGAAACGACGCGGGAACGGCAATCACGTCCGCATAAAGCGTAAACGCAAACAAAAGCGTTATCAAAATTCTAATGTTCAACAGACAGCCCATTTTTATTTTATTCCCCCAAAGAAACGGTTTTGGCAAAAAACATAAATATTCTAAAAAACAAAAATATATTATTTCAACAATAATTAACGGAAAAAATATAAAAATTGTTAAAAAAAGTATTTTTTTCAAAAAAAAGTAAAGGTTTTTATTAAAATGCCGATATAAATAAATAGGAACGGGCGCAGGACGCGCCTAATTTAACAACCTAATGGAATAGGTGGTCGGTATGTTAGTAAATAATCTTGTTTCGGCGAATTACTTTTCAAGCGTGGAACCTGTCAGACGTAAGGATGACAAGGTCGCGGAAAGTACATCGAAAAAAACGAACTTCGGTCATAACGACGCCTATATTCCGTCAAATTTCGCGGTGGACGTCGCGGGCGTAAAGGCAAAAGACCTGACCGAAATAAAAAATCGAATTGCGACCGGATTTTACGATTCCGTCGACGTAAACGAAGATTTAACCGAAGTTTTTTCGGGAATTTTCAGGAAAGTCCTCCCGCAGCCGAGGTGATTTAATTTATTTTTTGTCCTGATTTTGTAAAATTTATTATAATATGAAGGACAAAATTTAATGAAAATCGCCAAATTTTCTATTACAAATATAGTTATTGTTTGCGTTTGCGGCTTTTTGAACGGTTTTTTACCGTCGTTTTTGCCGTTTGCCGCAATTTTCTTCATAATTCCGTTTATCGCTTTGATTTACGAAGAAAAACCCAAATACTTAAAAATGTATCTGTGGGGATTTTTCTCGTATTTCGGCGCGATTTGGTGGATGGTTCTTGTAAACGTTAAAGGACTTCAACCGTTAATTGCGGCTTGCACCGCGCTTTTATCGGCGACTTTTGCGTTGAGATATTTGTTTATCGCCGCGCTTTCGTCGTTTGTCGTAAAAAAAAGCAAAAAATTTGCGTTTGCGTTTATTCCGTCCGTTTGGATTATAACCGAATATTTGCTTTTGTTCGGCGAATTTTCGTTTCCGTGGATGCTTCAAGGATATTCGCTTTCTCCTTATATATATATATCGCAGTTGGCAAGCGTTACGGGCGTTTGGGGATTATCGTTTTTGGCGGTGATTTCGGCGGTAATTTTATACGAGCGAATTTTTGAAAAGCGAAACAAAATTTTTTCGTTCGCGCTTTTTATCGTAATAATAATAATTTGCGTTTGGGGATTTTTCAGAGTAAAACCTATGGAATTTTACGAAGAAAAAGCGTTGGTAATGCAGCCCAACTCCGACCAGCAAAATTGGCAAGGACGTCCTTCGTTTAAACGCTCCATAGAAGTATTGGACAGTTTATTTGAAGAAAGCGCAAAATTAAATAAAGGATTTTACATACTTCCCGAAAGCGGAGTATATACTTATTTGGAATTTAAGCCGTCGTATCGGGTAATTATCGACGATTGGGCGCAAAAATACGAATCGCCGATAATATTTGGAACGCTCACGCCGATTATGGACGATGATTTCAATACGATTTCGGCGCACAATTCGGCGTATTTGGCGGATAACGAAAAACATAACGCTTACGAAAATTACGGCAAATATCACAAACAAAAATTGGTTCCTTTTGTGGAAACGACGCCTTTCAAAAATGTTTTGCCCATAATAAATCGTATGAAATTTGCGGGCGGAGGTTTCACCGAAGGCAAAGAAAATTGCGTTTGGCAAATCGCAGATTTTAGCGTCGCGCCGCTTATATGTTACGAAAGCATTTATCCGAGTTACGTGAGAAAACGGGTAAATTTTGGCGCTAACTTACTCGTAAATCTCACAAACGACGGTTGGTTTGGCAGAACTTCCGCACCGTTGCAGCACGCCGAAATGTCGCGAGTGAGAGCCGTCGAAAACGGCGTAAGTTTTATACGTTGCACAAATTCGGGAATTTCGTTTTCCGCCGACCCTTACGGACGATATTTGTCAAAAACCAAACTTTACACTCGCGAAATCGTGGAAATGCCGATAGCAAAGCCGCTTAAATACACAATTTATCGCAAATTAGGCGACTTTTTAGTGTATTTGTGCGGATTTTTTACAATATTTACGCTTATTTTTCTAATTGTTCGGAAGAGATGAGTCCTATCGATTCGCAAATTTTATGAATTTGTTCAAATTTATTCAGCGTATAAAAATGTATTCCGCGAACTCCCGATTCAATTAAATCGTTAACCTGTTCAGCCGCCCAATGAATACCGACGTTTTCGACGTATTCGTCGTTTGTCGCCCGATAAACCGCTTTTAGAAGTTTTGCGGGAATCCGCGCTCCAAGCGAAAGTTCGGCGATTTTTTTCATATTCGCCACCGAGGTTATCGGCATAATTCCCGCGATTATCGGAACATTTATTCCCGCAATTTCGCAGCGTTCGCAAAAATCGTAAAAATCGTGATTGTTGAAAAAAAGTTGCGTGCAAATATAATCCGCGCCGCTATCGACTTTTTGTTTTAGATTGTCAATTTCAACAAGACGATTTGGCGTTAACGGATGTCCTTCGGGAAATCCCGCGACTCCGATTCCCATTTGTCCGAAATTTTTCTTTGTAAATTGAACCAATTCGCAAGCAAACTTAAAACCGTCTTGCGATTCGGTAAAATTCGGAATATTTTTTGGCGTATCGCCGCGCAAAGCGAGAATATTTTCTATTTTTGCCTGCGAATAATTTTCAAGAATTTTGCGAATTTCGTCTTTGCTATGTCCTACGCAAGTTAAATGCGCGACAGCCGTAAGTCCCGTTTCGTTTTGAATTTTGCCGACTAAATTTCGCGTGTTTTCGCGAGTAGAACCCCCCGCGCCGTATGTAACGCTGACGTAAGACGGGGACAAATAGCGAAATTTTTGTACAGTGTCAAAAAGTTTGTCAAATCCTTCCGCAGTTTTCGGCGGAAAAAATTCAAAACTCAACGCCGTTTTTTTGTGTGTTAAAATATCGATTACTTTCAAAGCAACTCCCTTAAAATCTTTAAAACGTGAAATAATATACTATATTTTTTGCAAATGTGGGGAAATTATTTTTATTTTTTAACGCAAATCATCTTTATTTTTTTAATATTATAGCAAAATACAAAAAAAAATCGCTTTCTCTTGACTGCGTATTTGCGAATAACGTATATTTTCGGCAAAATATTGCGATTTATTTTATTTTTCCTTAAATAAGTTGTATGTGAAATGGAGAATTTTATTATGTTAATTTCTTATTATCAAATCAAAAAACGGACGGCTATGACGGCGGCATTTTTCCGATGTTGTTGTCGTCTCGTTGATTTCGATAAAAAAAGAAATGTTGCAAAAAACAATTTAATCCATTTAACAGAAAGTGAGGAAAAATGGAAGACAGCACCAATGCTTTGGGCAGACAATCGGCATATCAACTTGCCAACGTAACAAAAACGGCGCCTCAGTTCGCGTCGATAACGCCAAGATGGGTAACGCGCTTTTTGGAATTTAAAGGTCTCGAAAGCGGAATTTACAGAGTAAATAAAGTAGTCGAAGGCGAAACGCCGCTGGATATTCTTTGCTCTGCGGAAAAAAAATCTTTGCAAATTCCGGAAGGTTTTGTAGATTACGTCGCAAAGCCGCGCGAATATATACTTAATTCGATATCGACAATCATTAACGTCGATACGCAGGTCTCGGACGTTTT
>Ga0182485_1027_pt1 | contig 18667 bp, 19 predicted proteins | sample TergutMp193P3_FD_120825 | JGI IMG/M metagenome (GOLD analysis project Ga0182485, IMG submission 120825)
CCCCACGCGGGGGGGGGGGGGGGGGGGGGGGGGGGGGGGGGGTTATAAAAGAGGTTTTGTAGGAAAACCACCCCTTAAACGCGCTCTATGCGCGCTTAAAACGCATTTTAATTTTCAACTGCGGCAAGGGCAAAATCGCGACTTGTTTTGCGGTAAAAATATTCAAAATAACTTCGGAGAACAAATTGAGGTCAAGCGGGTTCAAATTCTTGAACTTCGTCGAACTGTTTTTCACGATAATATTTTTTTTCACAATAACAATAAGGAGGTTTCAGTATGAAGAAAGCGCCGATAATTTGTTTTTTCGCGCTTATGTTTCTGTCCGTTAATTCTTTCGGGCAGACGGAGAAATTTGTAAAGGAATACGTTTATCGTTTAGAAGACGAAGACAGCAAAGGTTCCGCGAAGACGAAAGCGCAGGAAGAACTTCGCAAAATGCTTTCGACGGAGGTTTTGGGTTTTGTGCGCAAGGTTAACGCCACAAACGATTTGTCTTCGGAAGATATTTCCGTAAATTTATACAAGAAGGCGATAACGGCGAATGTTCGTGATAAGTTGAAAATACTCGACGAGAAGTTTGACTGGTATGAATATCGGATAAAAGGTGAAGTGGAAGCGGACGTTTCCGAGATAAATACGTCCGCGGCGGAGTTGAAGAAAAAAGAAGACGAAGAAGAGGCGGCGGCGGTTCATTCTTCGCAAACGGCGGGAAGTTCCGGACAGAACGTTGCTGTGGCGATAGGGGGAGCGGCGGCGACGGCGGCGATAAATACGGCGGCGGATATTGCGCAGGGAGCGATAGGGGGAGCGGCGGCTAATGTTGTGGGTAATGTGGCGGTCGGCAAACTTGGCGGGCTTGCCAAAGGCGGTTTGAAGGGAGCGGCTGGGGCGATAGGCGGGGCGGCGGCTAATGCGGCTGTGAATGCTGCGGCGGGCATTGCGCAGGACGCGATTGGCGGCGCGACACAGAACATTGTGGGTAATATTGCGGGCGGTTCGGGCGGCGGGAAGGGCGGCGGTTCGGGCGGACTTGTGCAGGAAGATACGAAGAGAAGCAAGGAGGGGACATACTTTGTTTACTCTATGCGCGGGGAATACGTAGTAATGTCGGAAACGAAGGGTATCGGCGGATGTATGGAATTTGGCGGCATCTATAATGGACACTATTTTACTTGGGAAGGCACCGCAGGTTTTTTTGCTAAAAGAGGTGTGTATGGAGGCAATAGTTTTAATTCCGGTCAATGTTTTAACAAGTATGGGAGTATAAAGAACGTTTTAGGAATCACTGCGGGAATTTGGTATTTTGACGAATATGGCTACGACTATAATCACCGTTATAATGGTATAAGTCCCGGCGGCGTATTTTGGAAAATAATATTCGGTACCAGTGAAACAGGTAATTTTGGTATTACAAATAAATTATTGTTCGGGGCGCAAGAAGCCCGCAATTATCACAACAGCTGGCGTTTTAATCTTGCTTATTCTTTGAGTATGGGCTATACTTTAACGAAGAAAAGATAGAAAGGAGAGAATTATGAAAAAGATTGGCGTATTGTTAGCGGCGTTGTTTTGTTTTTCGGCAGATAGTATTTTACAAATTTCAAAAGGAGAATATTTTGCGAAAAATCGGCGTTTTTAACAATTTTTATGATATTATTCTTCGGCTACGCCTCGCAGAGACACCAATATATAAGCGAAGGCGGTCTTGTCAACTCGACGGAAAATACCGCTTCTTCTACAGACAAAAACAGCAATAACGACAAACGGCGAAAAATTTTGTCAAAATATCACTGACTTTGGGTAGTCGCCGATACATAGCCGGATATTCTGCCTTCGGCACAATCGTTTGCGGCGGACACTTTGTAGTAATACGTCGTAGCCGCAGACAAGCCAGTATCTATAAAAGACGTTAAATACTGCGCCGAGACGCTTGCGATAAGAATATATTCTCCTTCGGCGGTTTTACTGTAATAAACATTATAGATTTTCGCTCCGCTTGCGCTGTTCCACGAAATTTTTATACTGTTTGAGGACTCGGCTGAAGCGGATATTTCTCTTACCATAGAAGGCGTACCGCAATCCGGCGTCGTAATAGAAACAATTTCTGAAAATTCGCCTGTTCCGCAATTACTTATAGATCTTACTTTATAAAAATAAGTTGTGGAAGGAAATAAAAATCTATCCGTAATACTGCCGGGCGAACTTGTAAATCCTATACTGGTAAATTCATTTGTTCGCGACGACGCTCTATAAATTTCGTAAATATTCGCTCCTGTTACATTATCCCAATAAATATTTATGGAAGTTTCTATTAACAATGAAACCGAAACGTTGGTCGGCGCTGGCGGCGGCAGACAACTTAGCGTGGTCGCGAAAGCGGAATCCGATTTTTCACTTTCGCCGCAATCTATCGCAGCGGTAATTTTGTAGTAATAGGTTCTCGCGGGCAGTAATCCGCTGCTGTCTGTAAATTCCGTGTTATCAGTATTTCCAATACGCGAATAAGCCGCGGTTTCGCTTGCCGCTCTGTAAACATTATAACTTTGTGCATCGTCAATTTTAACCCAGTATATTTTTATTTTGCTTGAAGTCAGCGTTTCCGCAGAAACAGATCCGTTTTGCGGCGCAGACGGCGGAACGCAAACCTGCGTAGTTGCAAAAACTATGTCCGAAGTGTCGCTTTTGCCGCAATCGTTTATCGCTATTATCTTATAGTAATATTTTGTTTCGGAAGTCAGTTGAATATCCGTATAATCCAAAGAATTTTGAACTGCCGCCGCTCGCGAAAAATTTCCCGTTTCGCTCGTCGAAGCGTATATCTCATACGAAGACGCTCTATATGCTTCGTCCCACGATATTTTTATACTTGTCGGCGACAAAGGTTCTGCCGACAAGCCGTTGGGTTTTGCGGGAGCGTCCGCGCAGTTTTTAGTAGTTGCAACAGCATCGAAAGACAATGCAGACAACGCGCTTTTTCTGCCGTCGCCGTCCGTCGCCGATACTTTGTAAAAATAACGGGTATTTGGAAGCAACGCCTCGTCGATAAATAATGCGTCGGCGGAACTTCCAACGGAATCGTATTCGCCGCTTGCCTCCAAATTACGATATATATCGTAATTTATCGCCTCGCTATTTGCTTTCCACGAAATTTTTATATTACTCATAGATATCGCTTCCGCAGTTACTTCGGTCGGCGCGCCTATGAGCGTTTTGACTGAAACGTAGTCGGAAGTGATTTCTCGGCAGTTGTTTATCGCGGTTACTTTGTAATAATAAGTCGTTGAAGGGTTTAATCTTAAATTATCCGTATAGAACGTATTGGAAGTATATCCTATTCGGGTATAATAAGTTATCGTGCTGTCCGCCGCGTAATATATATCGTAAGATGTTGCGCCATCAACTTTTTCCCACGATATTTTTACGCTGCTTGACGATAACGCTTCCGTCGTTACCGACGGTTTGGACATTGACATACAAGCCGCGACTTCGGACATTTCGCTTTCGTTTTCGTCGCCGCAACCGTAAATAAATACTTTCGTTACTTTGTAGAAAACGTTTGTATCGTCGAGAATTGAGTCGGTAAAAGGCGAAGAATATGAAGTTCCTATAAGCGAATATTTTCCCGATACTTCGTTTGAACGGTATATATTAAAAGAGTAATTTTTATAATGGGAGGAGAAATCGTTGTTCCACGAAATTTCAAGATAATTATTTGTTTTCATAGTAAAAAAAATTCTTGTCGGCGCGATTGGTTTTGTACATTCGGAATAAAAAGCCGATTGTATATTTTCTCCGCAGTCGTTTACCGACGTGATTCTGTATTTGTAAGTTTGTTCGTCGCCGATTTTACTATCCTCAAACGACGTATCCGCCGTGGTTTTTATAAATTGATTGTTACGATAAATATTGTACGATTTTGCGCCTTTTGCCTTGTTCCACGCGAAAGTTATACTGTTTGCCGATTTATTTACCGTCCAAACTTCGCTTACGGCTTGCGGTTTGCAACTTTCGTAATCGTCGCCTCCCGTCGAATTTTTTCCTAATCCGTCGCCATACGGGTCAAGCGAACACGACGAAATTATTGCGAAAATTATCGCGAAAATTATCGCGCTCGCTATTATTTTCTTCATTTTTTACTCCTTTTTTTATCGGAAGACAAAACAAACGCCGCGCCCGCGCTTGCGCTGGGTATAGCGGAAATCTCTTTTTTTCTTCCTCTGTCGAAGTTATGCAAAAAACCGAAATCGTAATTGTAGCGTTCCATATCTCGCGTACTACTAACTCCCAAATAAATTTTCGCGTTGAAATCGAAAAATATCGAATTTCGTCCGACTAAAAATCCTATGCGCGGTCCGCCCAAAGCCATAGTTTGTTTTACTCTGCCGTGTTTGCCAAACGCGCTTTCGTCTATCGCCTGCGCGGAAAAAAGCCATACGCCGCAATCGAATCCGCCGTTAAATTTGAAAGTTTTATCTAACGTTTGCCTGCCGATATGTAATCCGACGCCGATATTTCCTTTGCCGAAATCGAAAACTCCTCCGAATCTGCGCCCGTTTTCGTCTTCTTTAAAGATTTCCAAATCTAAAGAATTAAGATAAATAAACCGTCTTTCGTAAGTATAAGAAGCAAATTTCGGACTTTCTTTTTCAAAAACCGTATATGTTCTTTGATATTTGAGCGAATGCCAAAATAATTGGGATTCTTTTTCTTCGGCAAAAATCGCGGCGCAAAAAACAAATATCAAGATAAAAATCAATCTTTTCATAAATTTTCCTTTTAATATAGACGAGTAATATATTATTTGTACAAAGCAAATAAGGGATTTGTCTATATTTTATTTGCAAGTATTTGTTAAATTTTGGCGTTGCGGCAAAAACTATATTCTATGGAAAATAACGAAAAATCGCCGTTTTGTTTGACGATTGTAATAAGGAGAAAAGATGATATGTGGGTAGTTTATGCGTTGCTTGCCGCGTTTTTTGCCGCTGTTGTGGCGATATTGGTGAAAATCGGAATTAAAGACGTAAATTCAAATCTTGCGGTCGCGATAAGAACCGTCGTCGTTTTGGTAATGGCTTGGTTTATCGTTTTTGTTACGGGAAAGCAAAACGAAATCCCCGCTGTAACGCAAAAAAGTTGGATATTTCTTATACTTTCGGGATTTGCGACGGGATTTTCGTGGCTTTTTTATTACAAAGCGTTGCAAATCGGCGACGTTTCAAAAGTCGTTCCTGTGGATAAATTAAGCGTCGTCATAACGATGGTTTTGGCGTTTTTGATTCTCGGCGAAGTCGCGACCATAAAAACAATAATCGGCGGAATTTTAATAACCGCCGGAATGCTCGTCTTGGTTTTTAAATAATTTTCTTACTTTCTAACGCCCAACTGCGCGAAATATTGATATATTTTGCCTGTGTTCGCGTTTTTTGCCGTCGCTTGAACAATATACGTCGCGGCGGCGACTCTGCGACCGTTTCTGCCTACCAAATCCCAATCGATTTTGAGCGAATTTGCGTTCGCAATTCTTTGAGTCGAGCCGTTTTGCGAGAAAAGAACGTTGCCTTGATTATCGTAAATCAAAACTTTTATATCGGTCGCTTCGGGGGTTAAAACCTCAAATTCCGCTTTATAGTTTGCCGGATTTTCGTAGATAAGTATTCCAAATTCGTCTCTGTTTTTCGGCAAATCGCCGTCCGCCGCAAAAATCGGCAAAGACAACGACAATGTTAAAAATATTAAAAACTTTTTCATAATTTCTCCGTTTTTTTGTCAAATTACAGGATAAATATACAATAATTCCAAAGAAAAAACATAAAAAATTAGCGAAACATTTATTTTTTACAGCAAAATGTAGTAAAATTTGCCATTTTCTATTTGCCAAAATATTATTTTTACGCCGTAAAATTAAAATTATAATGGGAGTTTCGTATGAAAAAATTGATTTTTGCTATTGTAATCGCTTTGGTATTCGCTAACGGCGCGTTTGCTCAACTTAAAATCGGATATGTAAATTCCGACGAAATTTTGGAACAATACGGCGGCACCAAAAAAGCCGAAGAAGAGTTGAGAAAGCAATATGCGAAATGGGAACAGGAAGCGAGCAAAAAGCAGGAAAATATCCTGAAAATGGAAGAAAATCTTAACAAACAGGCGCTTCTTTTAAGCGAAGACAAAAAAGCGCAAATTCGTAAAGAAATGCAGGATTCCGTAATCGCTTATCAAAAATTTTTGCAGGACAAATTTGGACAGCAAGGCGAAGCGGCGCAAAAAAACAACGAACTTTTACGTCCGATTGTTGAAAAAGTAAACGGAATTATCAATAAAATTGCGACCGACGAAAATTACGACTTTATTTTCGATTCGAAAGCGGGCGTGGTTTTTGCGAAAAAAAGTTACGATTTGACCGACAAAGTAATTAAAGCGCTTAATTCGGGAAAATAATTTGCTCTTAAAAGAAATTATTGAAGCGACAAACGGCGTTTTAAGCGTAAGCGATAAAAAACTTGAAAATCTTGAAATTTTGGGTATTTCGTCGTTGCAACTTGCGAGCGAAAAACAAATTTCGTTTATCGTAAAACAAAATTTTATCGAGGACGCAAAAAGAACGAAAGCGGCTGCGGTTTTTGTAAAAGACGGCTGGGATTTGCAGGAAAAACCCGCTATAATAGTAAAAGACCCGTATTTGGCTTACGCTATAACCGCGCAGTTGTTTGAAGACGATACGCCGATTTTCGGCGCGCAAATTTCGCCAAACGCAATTATTGACAAATCGGCAATGATTAGCGAAGACGTTTCTATCGGCGCGGGAACGGTTATCGGCGAAAACGTAAAGATAGGCAAAAGAACGAAAATCGACGCGCGCGTAGTTATTGAAAAAAACGTAATTATCGGCGACGATTGCCATATTCAGTCGGGCGCGATTATTCGATACGGCGTAAAAATCGGCTGTCGCGTAATAATTTCAAGCGGCGCGATTATCGGAAGCGAGGGTTTTGCAAACGCTTTCGACGGCAAAAAATTTGAAAGAATTCCGTGTTTCGGTTCGGTTTTAATTGAAGACGACGTTGAAATCGGCGCAAGTTCTACCGTCGATAAAGGAAATTTTGCCGACACTATAATTCGCAAAGGCGCAAGAATAGGCAATTTGGTAACGATAGCCCACAACTGCGAAATAGGCGAAAGTTGCGGAATTGCGGCGCAAGCGGGATTTGCAGGCACCACAAAAATAGGAAAGCGCGTTATGATTGCGGGACAAGCGGGTTTCGGCGGACACATAGAAATAGGCGACGATAGTTTTGTAGGCGGACAGGCGGGCATTCAGCGAAGTTATCCGAACAATTCAAAAATAACGGGTTCTCCCGCGATTGACCTTATGAAACGTCGCCGCATTGATGTAATTGAAGAAAATTTGCCCGAAACCATAAGAGAAATTAAAAAAATTCGTAAAGATTTAGACGAATTAAGGGAGAAAATAAATGTCTGAACAAAAGGTTTTGATAATAATTCCTACTTATAACGAAAAAGAAAATATTCCTTTGATTATTCCCGAAATTAAAAAACGTCTGCCAAAATCCAATATATTAGTCGTCGACGACAATTCGCCCGACGGAACTTCGCATATCGCGAAAGAATTGGCGAAGAAAATCGACGGAATTTTTGTTCTTGACCGCAGTAAAAAAGAGGGTTTGGGAAAGGCGTATATTGCAGGATTCAAATGGGCGCTCGAAAACGAATACGACCTGATTTTTGAAATGGACGCCGATTTTTCGCACAATCCCGACTATTTGCCCGATTTTATAGAAGCGACTAACGAAGCGGATTTGGTTATCGGTTCGCGCTATATCGGCGGAAAAGTAAACGTTATAAACTGGCCTCTTAAACGTCTGCTTTTGAGTTATTACGGAAATATGGCGGCTCGAATTATCGCGGGAATAAAAATTATGGACTGCACGGGCGGCTTCAAATGTTTTCGCGCAAATACGCTTCGGGAAATAAATTTGGATAACGTCGCGTCGTCGGGCTATTCTTTTCAGGTAGAAATGAATTTTTACGTGCAAAAAAAAGGACTTATTATAAAAGAAATTCCGATTGTTTTCAAAGACCGCGAACTCGGCGTGTCAAAAATGTCGTCTAAAATTATCAGCGAAGCGTTTGCATTGCTGTGGAAATTGCGGCTAAAATCACTTTTTTCTAAGTAAAAAATGCGCGCGTTCGCTTTTTTCGTCGTATTTTTTTCTGCTAAAATTGTCCCAAACGCCAAGAATTTCAAATAAATCTCTGGGAATTGAATCGATTATCGTTTCCGTCGCGTGGACTTTTTGGCGATGATTTTCCGAATATCTGCGATAAAATTCCTCGTTTTCTTTAATAAAAATTTCAAAATCGTTGTGTTGTTCGCACTTTTTTTCGTCGTAATAACTGTCTCGAATATAAGCGAAATTTCTGCCGGAAAACGCTTCTCTGCTATTGTAAAAATTGTTTAAGGAGTTGAATTTCGTGGTTATGTCAAACAAAAAAAGTCCGTTTTCTTTTAGTACGGAATGCGCCTGTTTGAAAGTTTGAATAAATTCGCCAATTTCAAAAAGATAATTTATTCCGTCAAAAAGAAAAATTACCATATCGAAACGGCAATTAAACGGCAAATTTCTGCAATCGGCGCAAATAAAATCCAAATTTTTGCTTTTTGCAAACTTCGCCATATCAAACGAAAAGTCGCTTCCCGTGTAAGAAAAACCGAGATTTTTCAATTTTTTGCCGAGAATTCCCGTTCCGCCGCCTATCTCTAAAATTTTTGCGGATTTGTCGATATTATTTTCTTTGCAAATTGAAATAATCAAATTTAGCCACAAATCATAGTCGATGCCGCCCATAATTTCGTCGTAAATTTGAGCAAGAATTTCGTAATTTTTGGTATTTGAAAAACTCATTATTGATAAATTTTAACAAAAACGTCGTTTCGCCAGCGAAGAATCAAATCCCGCAATCTTTCCTGCGATTGCAACATAGAAGCGTATTTTGAAATTTCGTCGTAATCCGATTCAAAATCCATAGGACGGTCTTGGTCGTAATCGCTTATTCTGTATAGAAAAAACGTGTTTTCTTTTCTAATCGGCTGCGATATTGCGCCGACGCTTATAGTCCGAAAACTGTTTCTTATTTGTTCGTCGACCGCGCTTAAAAGTTCCCAGCCGACGTCGCCTTTATACGCTTTTGCAATGTTGTCGGTGCCGTATTTTTCCACCGCTTTAATAAATTGCGCTTCCGTCGGATTTGAATTTGCCACCGAATCTATTATTTTCATCGCTTCGGCGATTTTGGTTTCGCTCGCGTTTACGGGAATAAAAATATGATGCGCCCTAACGCCTTCGCCCGTTCTTTCGGACACTTTTATTAAATGCCAGCCGATTCTTGTTTCTATCGGAGCGCTTACTTCGCCGGGTTCAAGCGAAAACGCCGCCGCTTCCAAACGAACCAAAGAAAGCGTTCCTTTCGCGATAAAGCCCAAATCGCCGCCGTCGTTTTCGGCGTTTGGCGCTTTGGAATATTTTTTCGCCATATCTTCAAATTTTTCGCCTCTGTCGACTATTTGTCTGCGAACAAAAGTTATCGCGTCGTATGCTTTTTGTCGTTCAAGCGAATCGCTTTTTGTCTGAATTTCTATTTTTTGCAGGCGAATCGATTCTCCCATCGGCGGCAAAGAATCCTTAAATGAGTTAAAAAATTCTCGCACTTCTTCGCGTGATAAATCGCGTTCTACTATATAATGTTGCATTACTTGCTGTCTTATCATTTCTTGCCTTATCTGTATTCCAAGTTGTTCTCTAAATTCGGTTAAAGTCATATTTTCTTGCTCTTTAAGTATCGCGGTTAACTGTTCCCGCGTGAATTTATTTTGCGCAAGAATTTGATTTATTCGCGTATTTACCTGTTCGGATACGTCAAAATCGGAAACTTTTATGTTTGTGTCCGCGTTTGCGTGGGCTACCAAAATTCTGCTGTTAATAAGTTCTTCTAAAGATTGTTCAAAAAGGATATTTCTTATAAGCAAATCGCCGCCGTATTGTTGCATTTTCATATCGGTGTATGCGTCTACGTCGGAGTATAAAACTGCGGAATCGCCGACGACCGCAATAACTTTGTCGCCCGAAAATTCAAACGCAAAAAGCGTCGTCGCCATAAGCAAAAAAACAAGCGCTTTTTTCATTCTTTTTCTTCCTGCGCGGCGGGAATGCCTGCGGTTTTTTCCAAATTTGCCATATATTCGCTGTCGTAATAATAATCGTCGCGGTTGCGCAGTTCGGTATAAATATTTTCTACAAATTCGCGCTGTTTTCTATTTAATACGCTGCGTCTTATCTCTTCTGTAACTTCTTCAAAAACCGCTTGCGAGCCGGCGTTTTCTTTCGCTAAAATTAAATATATAGCATAATGTCCGTCTTCTTTTATAGGAAGCGTTATTGCGCCTACTCTCAAATAGAAAATAACGTCCCAAGTTTCTTGACTAAAATCTTTTTTTGGCGCGTATTTTATATCTTCAAGCGGCGGAATCGGCACGGACGAATGAAGATTGCCTCTTTCGCGAAAGTTTTCTACCGTAAGTCCGTCTCTCGCTCTCCAACCGGATTGTTGCGAATCTATAACTATTTTTGCGACTCTTATTACGGGTTCGTTTCTAACATATTGCGAATTATTTTTATATTCTTCGCGAATTTCTTCGCTGGAAACTTCTATTGCGCCGATTTTTCCCATCTGTTGCTGAATATATCGAGTAGAAAGAAATTCTCTTTTCATATTTTCTATAGTTTTTTTTGCAAAATCGTCTTTGTCGAGACCGCTTGTTATCGCCGCGTGATAAGTAAGTTCCTTATCTGACCATTCGCGAATATAATTGAGTTTTTGGTCGGGAGTGGCGTTTAATCCGACGGCGTTTATCAAATCCTTTTCGGTTAAAGAGGACGAGCCGATTCGCATAATTGCCGGTTCTTCCGGCGTAAATTGCTCGGTTTTGCAGGAAATACAAAATAATATTAGTATAAATAAAATTAAAAATCTCATCATTTGTCCTTTCAAAAGTTTATATTGAAAGGTAAAATACTAAAATGTAATATACAAAATGTAAAAAAAATACAAAAATCGTATTTTTATATGTGAAAAAATATATTTTAGTTAAAAAACAACATCAAAAAGCGGGAGGAATCACTATGAGAATTATTGTTACGGGTCCAAAATCTTCCGGTAAAAGCAGCATTGGACGGCGCTTGGCGGCGTTGCGCAAACTTCCATTTTGCGACCTTGACGAACAAATTGAAAAATTATTCGAAGAGGAAGAAAACATTCATTTGTCGTTTAGGGAGATATTTAAGAGACACGGCGAAGAGAAATTTTGCGAATTGGAAATGCGCGCTATAAAATCGGTTGAAAATCTCGGCGATATTTTACTTTCGACGGGAGGAAGTACTTTTTTGCGCGAAGAAGCGAAAAAAGCGCTGCAAAAAGATTCTTATATCATTCTTCTTCAAAACAATCCCGAAACGCTTTGGACAAGAACCATAAGAAAAGGTATGCCGTCGTATTTGGAAAACGAAGCGGACCCGCAAAGCGCGTTTTACGCTCGCATAAACAGCGTCGTGTCCGCAATAGAGCCGATAGCGGAAATCGTTATGGGAACTCGCGATTTGTCGGTAGAAGAAGTAGCCAAAATGCTCGATTACGAACTCGATATTCGTAAAATCAATATGTAATATATATTGAAAAGTAACGCGACGGAAATATTTTAGAGAAACACTTTGAAAAAAAGTGCGGGAAACAGAGAGGTTGCGGCACTGTTTCCCGCTAGACTTAGGTTTCTCTAAAATAAAAATCTAAAAAAAATTTTAGAGTCGCCTAAGTCCCTGTCTTCCATCGAATGGGATAGGCGACGGCAAAGCCGTCTTCGACGAAAGTTTATAACTCGTTGCGTACAGTCGCAAGGCGCAAAATTTTATCGCGAACAATGGACAAAAACGCAAAAGTTTAGTCAATTATTTTTTTACCTTGTGAAATTCTAATAAAGCGCGCGTCTACCGGTAAAGCCGGTAAATTGAGTCAGGTCCAAACGTCCCTCTGTGCTGATTATTGAAAAATCTATATTCATTTTTACTTATTCTCCTTTTTTCCTTTCATAATACTGCTAATATAATAAATTTTCATTATTGCAGTCAAGGGGTAAAATAAAAAAAGTTAATTTTTTTTGTTTTTTTATTAAAATACGTCGGGAAAATACTATTTTAGTGCGGATTTATTAAGAAATTTATTTTTATTATGAGGTGAAAATGCCTGCTATCGCTTGTAAATTCGGCGGAACTTCGGTCGCCACGAAAGAAAAGATGGAACAGATTGTAAATATTCTTAAACTTAACCCCCAGAGAAAAGCGGTTGTCTTGTCCGCTCCGGGAAAAGCGGAAGGAATAGAAACGAAAGTTACCGATTATTTGGTCGCCATAACTCAAAAAAGTTTGGCGGGACAAGATATCGAAAAAGACATCGCCGCAGTAAAGCGTCGTTTTTACGATATTTTTGAGCCGTTAAACATTTCTCGACAAACAATAGACGGCGTTTTGGCGCGTTTGGACGAAAGAATTGCGGCGGAAAAAAGCAATTCGGAAAAATATAGAGACGCGATTGTCGCTTCGGGTGAGGATTTGAACGCGGAACTTTTTGCTATTTACGCAAATACCGTGGGGATTAAGGCAAAATTCATATCTCCCGTCGAAATAGAACTTATTGTTACAGCCGATTTTGGCGACGCGAGAGTTAAAAACGAAGGAAGCGCGAATTTGATTCATCTTCGCGACCATATAAACGACGGATACGTCGTAATTTTTCCCGGATTTTTTGGCGTAAGCGCCGACGGAGACATCGTAACTTTTAGCCGCGGCGGCTCGGATTTGACGGGCGCGCTTATTGCCGCCGCCATAGACGCTTACGAATACGAAAACTGGACGGACGTAAACGGAATTTTAAGCGCAAATCCAAAAACCATAAGCGACCCCGACCAAGTTAGCGCGCTTACTTATCGCGAAATGCGCGAATTGTCGTATATGGGATTTAGCGTTTTTCACGAAGAAGCGGTAAAACCCGTTATGAAAAAGAAAATTCCCATTCGCCTGCGAAACACGAATAACCTGCAAAACGAAGGAACGCTTATCGTTTCAGAACGCCTTCCGCAAGAAAGAGATATTGTAGGAATCGCGGCGGCAAGCGGATTTTGTTCGTTTAATTTGCAAAAATTTTTAATGAACAGAGAAAAAGGTTTTGGCAGAAAATTGCTTGAAATTTTTGAAGATTTAGGATATTCTTACGAACAATGTCCGTCGGGAGTAGATAATATTTCGGTAGTTTTGAACCAAAAGCAACTTTCTTCGGAATCGGTAAACAATATTATGCGTAGAATAGAGCGAGAATTAAAGCCCGACGATTTGAAAACCGAATACAATTTAAGTTTGATAGCGGTTGTGGGCGAAGGATTAAAAAACAAAATCGGCGTTTTAGCCGAAGCGGCGAGCGCGCTTTCCAAATCGGGAGTAAATATTAAGTTGGTAAATCAGGGAAGCAGCGAAATTAGCATTGTTTTTGGAGTTAGCACGATAGATGAAAAATACGCGGTAAAAGCGCTTTACGACGCATTTTTTTGTAATCAAATAAAAAAGGATAGCGAATGAATCAGGATTTAATTAAAATTTTATGTTGCCCCGAAACGAAACAGAAAGTTGAATATGCAGAAAAGGAAATAATTCGCGAATTGAACAAAAAAATCGCGGCGAAACAGTTGAAAAATCGCGGCGGTTCGCTTTTGACCGAAAAAATAGACGACGGACTAATTCGCGAAGATAAAAAATATCTTTATCCGATAAAAAGCGATATTCCGATTATGTTGATTAACGAGGCGATTGAGTTGTAGGGGGTAGATTTAAATTGTGCCGCACTAAATAACATTAAATAAAAAAGCGCATTCTTTCAAGAAAACGCTTTTTTATTTAGTTAATTTTTTTAATAATACTGAAACTTATTTTACTCTAACCCCACAAAACCCCATCAACTCAAAAATACAAATCCCTTGCGCCGTCTTTGGTTTTGTCGTAATAATTCATAAGCGCGTCGAACATTTTCGGATTTTTCACTTTCACTTCGGCAATTTCTTTTTGAATTATCGGCTCCGCAAGCGAAATCGTTTCGGGAGAAGCAAAATCGTCGAGCCATTCGCGATAAGTAATTATTGCGTTTAATTTGCAAAACTGCCCTTCGTGTCCGCTTTTTAGCGCGTCCAAAATTTTTTGCCCCGTTCTTCCGCAACGATATCCCGCCGTGCAAAAAGACGTAATAAATCCCTGTTTTGCGAGTGAACGCACAACTTCGTCGAGCGAGCGCGTGTCGCCCAAAATAAACTGCTGACGAACCGCTTCCTGATGACTGTAATCAAAATTTTCGGAATACGCGCCAAGTCCGATTTTACTGCTCGCGTCGGTTTGCGTAATTCCAAGCGGAATAATTTCGTCGCGAATTTTTTGATTTTCGCGAGCGGTCAAAATCATTCCCGTATAAGGCACGGAAAGTCGAATGCACAAAACAAGTTTTTTGAACTGTTCGTCGGATAAATGCGTATTTTTTGTCTCGTCTATTCCCGGCGCGTTGTCGGCGGGCTCTAAACGCGGAAACGAAATCGTATGCGGTCCTACTCCAAATTTTTCTTCGAGTTCTCTCGCGTGCAAAAGAATCGCCATAACTTCAAATTTCCAGTCCGAAAGTCCAAAAAGCGGACCTATTCCCACGTCGTCCAAACCCGCTTCGTAAGCGCGATGCATACAATACAAACGCCAAAGATAATTTCCTTTAACCGTATTTGACGGATGCAGTTGCGCGTAAGTTTGGCGACTATATGTTTCCTGAAAAACCTGATAAGTGCCGATTCCGACTTCTTTTAGAATTTTCAAATCTTCTATGCTCATCGGCGCGGCGTTTATGTTCACTCTGCGAATTTGCCCGAAGCCCTTTCTCGTTTTGTATTTCGCGTCATAAATCGTTTTTACGCTTTCGGCGATGTAATTTACATCGCTTTCGGGATGTTCGCCGAAAACCGCAATTAAGCGTTTGTGTCCGATTTCTCCCGCAAGCGTTTTTATTTCGCGCTCGATTTCGGGTATCGTAAGAACTCTGCGCACCGCGTTGCCGTTTTTAGTGCGAAACCCGCAATAAGAGCAACCGTTCACGCATTTGCTCGACAAATAAAGCGGCGCAAAAGTAACGATTCTGTTGTCATAAACTTTAAGTTTTATTTCCAAAGCCGCTTTTTCCATTTCGGCAATCAATTCTTTGTCTTCTACGTTTAATAGCGCGGCGGTCTCAATGGGCAAAAGCGTTTCAAGCGATTTGGATTTTTCTATTATCTCGCGAACATAATTTTTATCGGGTTCTGTTTGCGCACTCAAAGATTTATTTATTAAATCTTCGTCGATAAAATCGCTTCCGTTTTTGTTTAAGTATTTATCTATTTGGCTCTGTATAATTCGGCTGTTTGCCCAATTTTTTGCGTTTGTACTCATAAAATTTCTCACAAATTTTCGCTGAGATATTTTAATATTTCGGGAATTGTAGCCGTTTGCAATTTCATAGTCAGGGCAATTCTTCGCCGTTTGCTGTCTGCGTCGAGAATTTTTACGCGAACTTTATCGCCCAAATGAAACGCGTCGTTCACGGAATCCGATTTTTGCGGCGGAATTTCGGAAATATGCACCAAGCCGTCGGTCGCGGCGTTTATGTCGACAAAAATACCGAAATCGGTAATATTTCGCACGCGCCCGTAAGTTATGGAACCGAGTACAATATCTTTCCAAGGCGTTCTGAAATGTCTTTGATGGTCGCTTGAATACGACGCGTATTTCGCGCCGACTTTTAATTGTTTGGCTAAATTTTGGCGGATGAAGAAATTTTGCGTCGGATTTTCGCTTTCATAATTTAGTATGCGATTTTCGTCGTGAATCATCTCTTCCACAGAAGATTTAAGCGAATCGCCAAGCGTTTGTACCAAATCAAACATAAGCGGATGAACGAGAGTTTTGTCTAATATATTGGCTGCTTTCGGGAAAATTACAAAACCGCTTATGTTGTTAAAGAGAATATTTTCTATTCCATCGATATTTTTAATGTCGTTTTTGCATCTTAACGTTCCCGAATTTTTTGCGGCTCGCATTTTGGCTATGTTTTCCTCGCTTGCGCCGAGTTTTTTAAGCGCTTCGTCGTGTTTTTCGCCGATTTCTATTCCCTGTTCGAGTTGAAGGAGAGTCAAATTTCTATCGACGATTTTTCTTATATTTTCTTCGTCTACGTATTTTACGGCGGAATTTCCCGTAAGCGCTTGAAGTATTTCGGGGTCGTAAATAATCGGAAGCGGAGCAATTGTCGTTATTGCCGAAATATAAGCGTTTTGAACGTCTTTTTCTAATCCTGCAATTTGTTTTTTTACAAATTCGTTTTTAAGAAGCGGCGACGTTTTTTTGTTCGCCTCGACTTTTTTTATTACGGGTTTTTGCGCGAAAGAATTTGTAGTAATATCTATAACGTCGCAGGTGAAAGCGGAAAATTCTGGATTTTCGACAATTATAAATTCGCTTGCTCGCCATTGTTCAAAAATATTTTTTATTTTCGCGGAATTAAACGCTTTTCCGTAATGCCGCACGTCTTCTTGCGAAACGCGAAGGCATTCGCCGCCGCTATTTGCGACAATAATATCGATAATTCTCTCGGAATTTTGCGAAACGATTAAAACGGTGCGCGTCGTCGTTTTGACTCTTTGACTTAAAACTTCGCGAACCTGCGCGGAAATTTTTCTCGCGACTCTTTCGGTCGCCGCGTCAATAAGTTCTTTTTTTATGGAATTTTGCGCCATCAAACTCAAAAATTTAGTCCACGCTTCCGAAATTGCTCTATTTACGATATGCGCCGAAAGCGAATCGGGAAATTGTAGAAAATGATGTTTCAAAACTTCCAAGCCATACAAAACGGGCGCGGATACCGATAATTTTATTTCTTTGCTTTCGTCTTCGGTTTTCAAAAACAAAAGTTCTTCGTCCGAAATGCTTGAATATGCGTGATGTCCGTCGAATTTGTCGTATTTCGGCGATTTTTTCTTGGCTACGACTTCAAAAGTTCCTTCGGTCGCGGTTATATTTCTTATTAAATATCTCGCTTCTTCGTTAAACGCTATGCGGTCGGTCAATATCGCGACTGCGCCGTCTATTGCGTCTTGCGCCGTTTCAATTCCTTTGGATTTGTCTATATATTTTTTTGCGTCTTCTGTGGGAGTTCCTTTATAATCGCCGAAAAATAAATCTGCGAGAGGCAAAAGTCCGTTTGCTATTGCGGCGCGACCTTTGGATTGCGAATTTATTTTATACGCCGCCACAATGTCTTCAATTTCGGTTTTCGATACGCTTAACGCTATGGTTTCTTCTTTGTCGTCGTCGTATTGAGCCGCCGCTTTAAGCGTTTTTCGCGCTTGTTCTCTAATCGGTTCAAGTTCTTTTTGCAAATCCAAAAACGAATAAATTTCCGCAATAATATCTACGCCATACACTGCCAAATTTGGCGCGTATTGCGACAAAAAGTATATGGAGTCCCCGCGCTCGTGTCGAGAACAGACGGACAATGCCGCTTCAAACGGTATTTCCCATTTATCTTCTACAATTTTTGCAAATATTTGCACTTGCCGCCTCCAATATAAAAAATCGCATTCAATTAAATACTTCGCACAGTGCATCCGACAGGGTTCGAACCTGCGACCTTCGGCTTCGGAGACCAACGCTCTAATCCAACTGAGCTACGAATGCAAAAAATTTAACACAAATATAATGGTAATATATTATTTTTATTATACTTTAATGTATATTTTGTTGTCAAATTCTTAATTTTTTTTGAAAGGCGAGAAATTTATGATGTTCAAGATGTATTTGGACGCGGTAAAATGGGATGGCGAAAACTCGCCTTGTACGCTTATTTTCTGCAATGCCAGAGACGGCGGAAAGTTAAACGTCGAGATTCCCGAAGCCATAGGATTTGACTTGCAAACTTTATTGAATCAGAGAACGGAGGGCGTTAATCCGTATTTTGGAATTACCGAAGTGTTTTATCAGATAGGCGCGAAAGTTGAAAAATTGGCGATAAAAGCGAACCAAAAACCCGGCACGGCGTTTGTAGTTTTGAACGTCGGCGGCAAAATTACGGAAATAGAACTTTTTTTCGCCGACGTCGTTTCGATAGCGATTGTAGAAAAAATGCCCGTTTATTTTGACGAATCCATTTGCGTGAAAAACGAAATCCCGCTTAACAGGCGTCTGTTTTTTGCGCGCACGCTGACTATGACGAGATATTCGTTTGATACGGACAGGTAGATTATTATTGTTTTTGTAGTTTTTTTCGGCATTTCCTCCGAAAATATATTATATTTATTATCAAAAACTAACCCAAACCACTTAAAAAACAACAAAAAAGAATGAAAGGAAAATGCGGTATGAAAAACAAAATTTACGAATTTAAAGATTTTAGTACATCTTTGGTGTACACCGCATTATATTTTATTCTTATGAATAATAAGGTACGAGAGGGTAGTACCCCCCCCCCCCCCCCCCCCCCCCCC